>ERZ1673738.144-NODE-144-length-139766-cov-18.210205_pt1 | contig 139766 bp, 167 predicted proteins | sample MGYA00580198_ERZ1673738 | MGnify/ENA primary metagenome ERZ1673738 (study PRJEB41218, sample SAMN15661784) | gut metagenome | host: Homo sapiens | place: Canada: London | collected 2015-08-20/2019-03-30 | study: EMG produced TPA metagenomics assembly of... | reverse complement strand
CAAGTTTCTCCTTGAGGTCGGAAATCTCGATTGCCGCAGAAACCCTCGCACGCTCAGGGGCTTTCTCCTCATCAGAGCGAAGTACCGGAACGCCGTCAACCAGCTTGTAATTGTAGATTCCGTCTGCACTGGTAAGTCCGCGCTCAAGGTAATTCCCCTGTGCATGATGAAAGCGGTCACCCTCTCCGCAGTCAATCTCCGTCCATCCGTCACCGCTGATAAACGCACTGGAATTGATAGCAGTAATGACTCCGCTACTGTCCGTCTTGACATATACTATGTATTCGTCCATTATGTCTCTCCTTAAAGTTCCGCGCTAAACAGTACATCGCCGCCACTCGCTACGATTGTGCCATCTGTTACGCTGTGATTTGCCTTGTTTGCTTTTATAAGTATCTGGTTACCCGGGCAACTGTCTACCTCATAAGTAAAGCCAGGTAGTTCCTCATTTATATTAAGGGACCTAACTACAAGGTTATCCGCATTGATGAGTGACGGCTTAGCTCGCATAGCAACAGGAGTAGCAATCGCGAATCTTAGGAAGTTAGCTGTATACTCACACAACCTCACCCTCCCCCATTGAGTCAGTTTGTAAAGATAACGCTGGCATTTGAGCAGTTCCACCGCCGGGTCGGGCGACACAAACGGAGTTGCGCCATCGCCAACCTCCAGCTTGACCCATGCGAACTTCACGGAATTTCCGACTTCAGTGCCCACGTTAATTCCCGCGGACACTGCGGAGATGTACTCGCCCTCAGGGAGGTCAACCGATACACTATTTACCCCCTTGTGAAGAAATGAAGTGTAATAGCTGTCAACGTAATCTCCTGAAGCATTCACGGTGCGGATTCTCGCTGACCAAGCGCCGGACACCTCTGAAACGTTCAATGAAAGGGTATATTTTCCTGGAGCAAAAGGATTTTCAAATTTTTGCCAAAAGGCATGAGTGTTCGCATCAGGATTTATGGCTGATGTAATAAGTATGCCATCGGAACCCGGTGTTACCGTGCATTTATTGCCCCCTATGTACCAGCTGTCTACTGTATAACCGCTGGAATACTCGCTCTGTCCTCGCTGATTTATACGGAAATCCGGATTTATCAGCAGGTTCGGATTGCTCAACTCGTCCCATACGGATTTCTGCGCCGCAGTAACGTGTATCTCCGCGTTGCCTGCGTGGGCTTCTAATTCTTCTTTAGTAGCAATTTCTTTATCAAATATTTTACCTGTAGTTTTAGTAATTTCAAAAGCATTTTTTCTAGCAGTATCAGATGCGCCATTACCTATGGAAAAAAGCGTATCTGCATTACTTTTATTAAAAGTACCAAAAGCAACTTCGTACTTATTATTGCTTGCTTTAACAGAATCGCCATGTACAAAAGAGCCTATTTTAGAAGCCTCACTGCCTGTGCCCCCTGCGTGTGAACTATCTCCAATTGCCTGAGTAAGAAGCCCCTCGGCATGAGAGTATTTTCCATAAGCTATCGTGCTAGAACCTTCTGCATGTGAATGGTCGGCTAGAGCTAAGCTATTAGCACCTTCTACATGAGAACCTTGTCCTTTTGTAAGACAAAATTTTGTAGATTGCCATGAAGAGACAATATCGTCAATGGGTGTAGAGTTATTAACAACAGTTATTGCCTTGCTATTACTATAACCCTCTGCATGAGAAGCTTCTCCAAAAGCTGTTGTTTTTTCTCCCTCTGTATGTGCTCTTACACCATCGGCATATGTTTCTGACCCCTCTGCGTGTCCATGCAAGGCAATATTACTCAATCCCTCTGCGTGGGTGTAATTTCCGAACGCCATACAGTCACGACCTTCTACATGTGCACCTACTCCATCAGCTAGTGAGAATTTTGTATTATTCCATAATGCTATAACATCATTTACAGGCGTAGTATTAGTAATAGAAGCGGGGCAAACGTTGCTACTATAACCTTCTATATGACTATAATCTTCAAGTGTTGCAGTCATATTACCTTCTGCATGAGAATATCTCCCTTTAGCAGTGTTCTGCTCATAGTTATTGAAGATTTCGGCATTTTCGCCTATACCAGCTTTACCAACACCAGTAACTTCATTAGTCCCTAAATATAACTTTTTAGTATCAGTTGTATAATAAAAAACATCGTTGTCTTTAGTACTTGCTTCATATTCTGCGGCAGTACCACGAAGAAATTTGACTTTATTATCAGCCACAATTATTTCTCCTTTCATATTTATAATTTAACAAGGGTAATGATTCAACGTTATTACCCTTGTTAGTATTTTATCTTTTAGTAATTAAGAAATAGCGCCCCAAGTAAGAGCTTCATCTGCGGGAATATCTACTTCAAAAGGAGTACTAGTTCCATAAGTAAACTGATAAGTTTTAAGATATCCCTCGGTAGGAGTTTCCTTTACTGTCATTACAAGGTCAGGAACAGTGATTGTGCCAACAGTAGTCTCCTCTCCTGACTTGCCCTGTTTGATAGTCTGCTTAGACTTCTCTCCTGCACCAGCAGTTTCATTAGTAATAGTTACTGTATAATCTACAGCCGCAGGGATTTTAGCTATTTCAGCAGCGACAAAATCCTTAATTGCCTTTACAGAAGCAAGGGCGGTGTCAGCAGTAGAATCACCAATTGTAGCTACGGTTTCGGGAACTACAACTGTAGAAGCAGTACCATCGTAATAAGTTACAGATTTATCAGTTGTATTCACATAAACCTTTCCTGCAACCATAGTTACGGGAAGGCTATCAACAACTTCAATCTGATTTGTATAAGAAGTTTCGCCCTTATAAATCTGTCCGTTATCAACAAAGTAGATAACATTGACATCCTTAGTAGCAAGTCCTTTGTACTCAGCATAAGTACCTGTTAAAAACTTTACATTAGCCATAATAAAATCTCCTTCTTAAATTAAACAATAGTATCCCAATCAACAGTAGCCATACCGTCACCAACTAATACATAGCCACTATCTTTATAAATATAAGACTTACTTGTATCAGTATCTATATATATTTTGTCAGTAAGACCTTGTGTAGGAAATTCAGATTTTTTAGAGAATATAACTTGTGATGTTGCACTTCCACCACTACCGCCAACAGGGGCATTGCCAGCAATTTGTTTTAATTCACCTGTTGACTTCTGAAAAATATTTACCGACATTTAATCACCTCTTAAACTATTCCTTCCATTTCATAAATGTACGCTGTACCAGAACCAACTTGAACAGTGAGCAACCCAGCTGTAGTATATGTAACAGAAGCAGCTACTCCAGAAGTCATTCCATAAAGTTTGCCTCTGTTAGTAGGAACACCGTTACCAAAACAAAATACTCCAGAACTATGATATACACAGAAAGGATTGTCACCCGACATTGTTTGCTTAAAGGTGTTATTCGACGCTTCTCCTGTTTCTGGAGTAGAAGTTCCTATTAACTTCCATTTAAAAGGGAACATAGATAACATATCGTTTATCTTTTTTACAGAATAAGTTTCTGTTTCAGATGTAGTAGATTTATCATTAATCGTTGCCATCTGTTTCCAACCATACCAAGCTTTTGAAGTGGAATTATATCTGTTGGTATATATTTCACCTGAATTAAACTTAATAGCCGTAACACCGTATGTAGTTCCCATTTTGCGGACATCAACAATAAAATAAGTTCCAACAACAGGAGTATCAGTAACATTACCGTTGCAATAAATAAATCCCGAAGCAGGAAGTGTTAATATATAATCTAACAAGCTACCAGAGGCTAAAGTTCCTAAATTCTGAAGTAAATCGGTTGCCTTCTTACCATCAATGCTTCCTGCATCAATCTTAGTCCAAGCACTCCAAGTCTGAGTTGAAGCATTATAAATTTTACTATAAAGCAAACTGGGACTACCAAAAGGCTGTACCGAAATTTGACGGTGAGTAGATGTCGCATTAACAGTACCTATCCAAGCTGCACTGTCAATAGGCATACCTGTTACAGCAGAAGATATAGTTACTAAACCCGAAACAGATTCCAACGCAAGGGTTTCTATATCTCCAGTAGACCACATTTTTAAATTCTGAACGAAATCGTCAGAATTAGGAATACTCTCGTTTATCTTCTTTGCACTCCAAGTCTTGTCGGTTGCATCAGCGACACTATCATCAATTAATGCATCAACAGGGAGATACTTCCACGATAAAATTCCAGTTTCATTAACCACATATTCGTAAAAATAGCCATGTGTGTAGCTTGTATCTGTAACTCCTATATACTGTACAACATTGCCCTCAGTAGCAGTGTCAGGCATAGTCTTGACCTGTACAGGGTTTTCTACGAAGTCGTCAGTTATATTAATAATTGCTCCATCTGCAAGAGTAGTTTTGTCAAGTGCGTCCCACTGTGCCTTTGTACCACTCCAAGCAGGAATATATTCAGAAATATCCTTGCCACTTGCTTTGATATTACCAGCGCCATCATCAAGAAGTATTTGGTTTTCTTTAATATCAGTATCAGTCAGCTTGTCAGCTTTACCAGTAATATCAGTAGCCCTTGCATAAAGACCGCCATCTGTTCCAACTTCAAGCAAATTACCCTCATCAGCAGAGATATTAACTTCACCCGAAATTGTATTAGTAGCGTCATTGATAGTAAGAGTGACTGTGCTTACTACCGTACTTACCTTGTAAATTTTGACAAGCTCGTTCATAGACACAAAACTATAAGATATCTCTGTGTCTCTCTTAACAGCAAGAACTAAAACTAGTTGTCCATCAAGATTAGGGTTAATTGAGTTTGGATAAGTCTCTTCGCTCCAAATAAAACTATTCACAAATGTAGTGTTAGCTTGGTCTAAGAACTGCTCCGCAGGAAGATTTATTGTAAAATCAGCTACATCTGTTATTGTTGCATTGGGCTTTTTATAAAACATCAAGGTGTTGTTTGTATATAAAACTGTTTTAATACCAAAACTTTTATCGCCATTAACCCATGCTTTCAATTCTGTGGTTAAGTCTGCTATCTTACCATCAACTTCGGTAGAAGTATCATAATCAGCAAATTTGGCGTTTGTGTCAGTAATAGACTGTTTAACTTCCTCAAACGTATCGTTGGTTTTCTTTGCAGACCATACCTTGTCTGTTGCCGTAGTTGTAGTATCATCTATTTCAACAGAGCCTTTAATAGCATTGCCATTAAACAGGAGAGTATCACCTGTAGCGTCTGTAGTAAGTTTATCAAGAACTGTTTCTTTATTGTCGTGGGTATGCTTCGCTTTATCAAGCGGCTCTATAAAAGCATCTATCTGTGTTTTGTCATAATATTTATCAGGGTCAAGTCCACCGCCAGTACCTTTAAGATTTGGTGTGGTAAACGTGCCATCTTCATTTGTTATGTCAAGTTTATATATTTCATTTGTATTGTCGGGGTTCTCTGCGATAATTGGTGTAAAACCATTATCACCTTTTGCAGTAGGAATTAAACCTGCATCAATATTTTTGTTATCAGATAAAGTAATAATTAAATGATTTGTTTTATCAATTGACACATCAGTAATAGAAATTCCATCTTTTGGAGAGGGGAAAGTCATTGTTTGAGAAGTGCCGTCAGTAAAATTAAAAATTAAACTAGTACCAACTACTTGACAACTATCGATTCCAGTAACTGCACTTTTTATTTTTTTATTTAAAAGTGCATATAAAACCATATCCATCTAATTTCACCTCCTTAGATTAAATGCCACTGTTCGTCGCTGCCTAACATATAAACATTTGAAGTTTCTATTACAAAACAGGTACTCCCAATAGCTATATTTTTTATGGGAATTGTCATTATATCTGCTTCCGCATCAGCAACATAAGACATTAAGTAAGCAGTAGTTTGTTCGCCTTGATTTAGTATATTAACCATATAACTAAAAACTCCTTTCTTTCTTTATCACTAATAAGTTTTCAAAAATAGGCTCATTTAATAATCGGTTTCTGCCCAAAAAGAAAAACCGGTTTCAAAAAAATCAAAACCGGTTTTTAATCTTGAATTGCGACTGATTGCGCCCCGAGCCGCTCAAAGCAACATAGATATAAAAAAGAGGCAACTTTAAATTGCCTCTTTATTTCTTATGTCATTAAAATACATCGACTTGAATGGACCAAATAAGTATTTCCGTCTGCATCCTTAATCTGTATCTGGTCTCCATCGCTATAATCTGTCCAACTTGCAATTTCAACTTCTTTTACTGTCCCATCTAGCATATCAATTAATGCTGTATGATAAGTATAAGTTAAATCAATGATTTGTCGATTGCCGCACCCCGCAAGAGAAAAGAGCGAAACCAGAATTATCAAAACGGCAGCAATAACTTTTATATTCTTCTTCATTATTTTAACCTCTCAATCTTTTACTACATTGAAATTTTGATAAGCATATTCTCTAGCTATATCTTCAAAGGCTACCTCTCCATTCTTAATTGACTCTTCTGAAAAGGGAGCGCATAACTGTTTATTCCAGAAAGACAAAGTTTCATTAATTTCTTCATCAACTCCGCCAAAACAGTCCCAATTATCTACTCCTGCAGCTTCTAAGGCTTCAAGTTGCATATCTCTAGCTAAAAGACGAATTAAATATTCTCGGTCAACTTCAATCAACATTCTTATTATCTCCTACTGGATTAAGGCTATTTATTGTTTCAACAGTAAAAGTGATTCCCTTTTCTATACTTTCCTTAAAAGCCTCTACATTATCTGTAGTAACAAGAGAAGAAGCAGCCATTAAATATACTGTATCTTCCTTTGGACAAAAAATCATAATGGGAAGAGAAATTGCAAAAGCAATAATTCCTAATTTAATACCCTTTTTAATGTTCTTTTTTGTAGAGTCAGAACTTCCTACAAGAAAAAGAAAAAGCAGAAGGAAAACAAGCATTATAAGAACAACACTACAAACAATCATAGAGATTGTTGAAAACATTCCACAAATTGAAGCAATCCAAAAAATAGCTGGATTTATAATAGGTTCCATATTTCCTCCTTAAAAGGAAAGAGGGGGAATCCCCCTCTTAATCTACTGTAATGGGGGCGTATCTTTCACTCATTAGCTTCTCCAGCATCAGGTCATAGCCGTTCTTGCCAGTAAGAATGCTCTCAAAGATAACAGGACTGCAACCAGAAACAAAAGAAACATTAGGACCTGCATCCAGAATGGTATCGTGTCTAGCATCTACATTCCAGTAAATCAGTCGGGGCATTTCAAGACCGCATGCCACCCAATCCTGTCTTACCTTCTCCATTTCAGTAGGAGCAGACTCTGCAGTCCATCTTCTATTTTTACCGTTCCGGAAGTTACCTGTTCCATTATCAATCTCCATATCAGAGATAACAACAATAGTCTTAGGAACATCACTCTTACGAACATCGGGACGGAGAGCAATCCCCTTGAGTAGGTCAAACACAGCTACAAGGTCAGTGTTCTCACAGAGATTCTGCTTAGCAATGCGACGAGCCTTGTCGACAAAATCAACACCCTCAACCTTAATCAGCTTGGGTCTAGAAGAGAAAGAGATGAAGTGGTCCTTGAAAGGTCCATTCAGACGCTCTGCACAATACATACCCAGAGAAGTAGCTACTTCAATAGGAGTACCCTGCATAGAACCAGAGGTATCTACGACGCACATCATGCTTGCAGACTTACCATTGAAGTAATCAGGGAGATTCTCCCAATACTTATTGATAGCCTCACGAACAGGATGAGAAAGGTCAAACCACATATTGTCAAGAGCTTTGTGAGCAATCTCATAAGGATAGAGAGTACCAGCATTAACCTTGGTGGTCTTACTAGACATAAACTCTGCATAACGAAGAGCTGTTTCTGCTCTACGAGCAAAAGCCTTAGAGTACTTCAGACCAGCCTTAGCAGGAAGCTTGTCAAACTCAATCTTATCCCAGTCATTTGCAGACATAGTCTTCTCAAGAACCTTAATCTGTCCACGCAGAACGCTCAAGGTCTTACGATACTGGCGGTGACTCCAGTGAAGACTAGTACGGACAGCGTTAGCCACTCTCTTAGTTTCTGCTGAGGAAGCATTTTCAGAAGGGAGCCACTTTGCAAGCAGAGAAGGAGTCTTAGACATAATATCATCTGCAAGCTGGTCTCTAACGAAAGACATTGCAGCTTCCCAAACTTCCTTATTTCCAATAGATACATAAAGGAGGTCATCCCAGCGTCTATAGAAGGGAATAGTACGAAGCAGCTTAATTGCTACAGAAGGATGCTGAGAAGCAAGCCAAGAATAGCAAGCTCTGAAGAAGCGTCTTTCGCCCTGTCCTCCGCGGCAATCGCCGATATAGAAAAGACACTTTAGAGCAAGCTCTTTGTCCTCTTCATAAGCATTCTTAAACTTCAGAACAATATCTGCTATCGGGCGGTTACGCATTGCCGCACCAAGAGCAAACATATCATATACGGCAGAGTTAGTTGTCTTATGGGCAAGAGCACCATTCTCTGTTACAGTGTAGTTAGAGGTATTAGACATAGCGTTCATAAAAGTATTCATATTTTTCTCCTTTAATCTCCATGTGTGATTAGGTGGTTAACACTACCTTTTAGTGATTAAGAACAGCCAAATCTTCAATTCGAGCATTATACTGGTAGGGACTCTGTTCTGAGCCATTCCCTCGGATGACTGCAATGCCGCAGTCAGAACTTACTCTTACTACTGTCCCATAAGCTGTTCTGTTCTTATATGGGTTATAATAAGAAACTCTCTTCCCGATTAAATTCTTATTCTTATCCATAGCAATCTCCTTTCCTTATTATATATATATTATAACATAATTTTTTTGAAAAATCAATAGCAAAAATATAAGAGCAGAATAATAATTCATTAAACTGCTCTTATAACTTTGTTAAAACTAGGCGCAAATACTCTTATTAAACTTCGTTGAACTTAATTCCCAGAGTATTATAAAAAATTAAGTCGTCTACGTTGCTCGGAATGAACAAGACCAAATCGTATTATAATATAAAATTTGAGAATAAGTTTTGCTGTATGCGCCTATATAACAAGTCATTTTCCTCTTTGTAATTAAATATTAATCTAAAAGAAAATTTGCTGTAAATGACTTTCATGTGTGGCGGCTCTTACCAGAGTTGAACTGGTCTCTTCTCCGTGACAGGGAGATATCCTAAACCGATAGACGAAAGAGCCATAAATGGAGGTCCGGGTGGGGGTCGAACCCACAATCTGCGGTTTACAAGACCGCCGCATCGCCAATTATGCTACCGGACCATTTGGAGTGGATGAGGGGATTTGAACCCCCGTCACTAGTTTGGAAGACTAGTACACTAACCATTGTGCTACACCCACAGAATCTTGGTTTTTATTGAGAACCAAGAAACTCAACCGAACAGAAAGGGGTACAATCAAAACTTTGAATGGTATTGGTTGGAGAGGAAGGATTCGAACCTACGATTGAATGGGTCAGAGCCATTTGTCTTACCGCTTGACTACTCTCCAATATGGTTGCGCAGGCGGGATTCGAACCCTCGGGATGCAGGTTTCAAAGACCTGTGCCTTACCGCTTGGCTACTGCGCAATACATAATACAATTTACTAGACACTGTTTAAAATGGGACTCGAACCCATACCTTTCCATTAAATATGGAATGCTCTACCTTTAAGCTATATCTCATAAGGAAGAGATAATCATATTTGCTGTTAATGTCTAATTGGTGGGTCTGGGGAGAATCGAACCCCCGTCCATAGATTAAAAGTCTACTGCTTTACCACTAAGCTACAGACCCAAATATTCTACCTAGCCTTTCAAGCACTCTGTATCTTCTTAAAGAAGAAATCAGGCATAGTCCATTAGTGCTATGGATTATAGGATTCATTGCATGTAGCTAGATTCAACTTTCATATCTCTTCACTCATGCAAGATGTTTACCCATTTTTATAGCGGCGGCTCACATCAACCGCTTATTGGCTCCCATTACTGGACTTGAACCAGTGACCAAATGATTAACAGTCATCTGCTCTACCAACTGAGCTAAACGGGAATATTCACGCTGGTTTTTGAAAGGAACCAGCTAAACCTTATAAGGAAAGGGGTGAAGTATGTAGAACGGTATTGGTGCTTCAGGCAGGATTCGAACCTGCGACGCCCGGTTCTTCAGACCAGCGCTCTACCATCTGAGCTACCGAAGCATATAACTATTGATATCATTGCTCAGCATAACATAATATCAATGATTATTTTCTTGGTGGCGCCGGCGGGATTCGAACCCGCGATTCCGCCTTGAAAGGGCGGCGACTTAACCACTTGTCGACGGCGTCAGTTGGTTGCGTGAGACAGGATTCGAACCTGTGATTTCTAGCTTATGAGGCTAGCGAGATAGACCACTTCTCTACTCCGCAGTATAAACAAGGCACTAAAACATTTTTATCACTGTAACAAAGTAATTTTCTAAAATATTTATAAAATATTTCGCTGTAAGTGCCTTTATATAGAATTATAAAACCAAGACTCAAAAATTTTTTGAATAAATAAAGCATCTGAATTATTTAAGAAAAAATTGCTGTAAGAGTCTTTCCTATCACTAAGCTCAAACTACACAAGCAAGTAGTTAAAAAGCATTTGATAAATAAAGCTTTTTAAAATTGCTGTATGAGCTTATATTATATTATAACATAATTTTTTTATTTTTTCAAATTATGTCGTAGGAGCAGCTATTGTAGCTGCCTTAGCCCACTTTGAAACCTTCTGAGCTGAAGCAAGCTCCTCTCTGAACAGCTTCTGAAAATTAGGAAGCCCATCATGAGTAACTCTCTTCTTATCCTTGATAGGAGTCTTCTCAAAAGACTTAACTGCTTCTGAATACCTCTCTGCCGCCTTACGATAAGCGAACAACTCTACGTCTGACCAAGTCTTGTGCTCTCTTACTGTCTGCATTGTAAAACCATTCATAACTTTTATTCCTTTCTCATTTGATATAATTATTATAACATAATTTTTTTGTTTTTTCAAATAAACATTTTTGCTTGGTCGGTATAGCAAGGATTTGAACCTGCGGTCTTTCGGGTATGAACCGAATGCTTTAGCCACTAAGCTATATACCGATATGGAGGGGCTGTTCAGATTTGAACTGAAGGAAAATAGTTTTGCAGACTATCGCCTTAACCTCTTGGCTACAACCCCAAAAAAGAAATGGCAGGGGAAGACGGATTCGAACCATCATCTGCTGGTTTTGGAGACCAGTGTCTTATCATTAAACGATTCCCCTATTTGGTGGGAGAGGTTGGACTCGAACCAACGCAGCGAAAACGCACAGGTTTTACAGACCCGCCCCATTGCCGCTAGGGAACTCTCCCATATCGTCGCAACAATAAGTGAAAACATCATCTTATTGTTGCGAATATCCCTCAACATTTTACGTATCAACAAGTCCTACAGAACAAATTGACCGTTGGTGCTTTGAGTTACAGCCCCTAAAAGTTTTTAACCAATCGGGAAAAACCTAATAAATTAGGCAAGTATCTACGATTATCAATACTCTATTCAGCTCCGGAAAACTGAACTAATGGTCTAGGTAGGGAGAATCGAACTCCCAGTCTCTGGAACCCAAATCCAGTGCCTTACCAAATTGGGCTATACCTAGATATATTTGGTACACCATGAAGGACTCGAACCTTCAACTTTTTCCTTGTAAAAGAAACACTCTCCCAGTTGAGTTAATGGTGCATATTTGGTGGAACTGAGGGGACTTGAACCCCCAACCTTCTGCTTGCAAAGCAGCTGCGCTCCCATTGCGCCACAGCCCCATTTCTAGACTCTAAAATAATTTTCCTCTTGCATTTGCTGTCTGAGTCTAAAGATTGCGTAAGCGGTTACTTTAATGTGATTTAATCTTCCGATATTTTTTATCGGTGGCGACAGGGAGAGGACTCGAACCCCACGGCTTTCACACCGCCCATCGTTTTCAAGACGAGTCTAGCACCTCGCTAGTTTCCCTGCCATATATTTTGTGTTCCATTTTTTGAATAGGACTAAGGAACACCCTTCTTCTAAGGAAGAAGAAACGAAAGTCCTTGGTGAGGAGAGGAGGACTCGAACCTCCGACATAAGAATCCTGTTTGAAAAAATTTGCTGTGTCAGTTTATCTCTAAACTATCTCAATTTCTTTGCTCTTCCATCTGAGCTATCTCCTCATTTTTTATTTCCTTTCTTTATTGTATATATATTATATCATAATTTTTTTGAAAAATCAATTAAGATTTTTTGGTGCGAGAAAATGGATTTGAACCATTGACCTCTCGGTTATCAGCCGAGTGCTCTAACCAACTAAGCTATTCCCGCAGGAGGTGGGCAATAGGTGACAAATCTATTGCCCGTAGACTTAACAGAAAGGGTATAATTGAAAGGTTATTGGCGCGGAGGGAGGGATTCGAACCCTCGCACGGCTAACGCCGCCTAACTCCTTAGCAGGGAGCCCTCTTGACCGCTTGAGTACCTCCGCATATGTGTTAATCTTATAGAGCAGTCCTCGTATACTGTTATAAAACTAACACAAAACTTTTAATATAAGTAACTAAGGGTTTATGCTCGTGAGATAACCCATAACTTCTTCAGACTCATCTTTACTAAGAAGGAATAAAAATGTTCCTTATACAGTTGTACTACCTTTGCTACGTCGCTTCTTATCTTATCGACTAGCTCAATGAGCTAAGTAGCTTTTCACAACTTGAACGAGCACTGTATATTGTTACTTAATGGGGAGGGTGATGGGACTTGAACCCACAACTAATGGAACCACAATCCACCGTTCTACCGAATTGAACTACACCCAACATATTTGAAGGAGATTATTCTCCTTCAAGAACTTGCTTAAATGCTTTATAATTCTTACTCTTTTCATCTGGAATAGCACAAGTAATATGCTTAAACTGATATTTATTAAGAGTAGATATAAAACACTTCGCTACAAAAGTGGGGTCATTTTTAAAAACACCACAACCAAAAGCTCCAATGATTACCTCATCATAGTTACCTGATGAAAAAATATTCATCACATAATCTATTCTTTCTTCAGTTGCTTTTCTCATATCCTCTATTGGAACTTTCTTGTATCTTACTGCTGAAGTCCAATTAGGAGCAGCGCAAGTTAGCACATCAATATGAAAAAAGTCAAAAGGAGAGAGTAAATCACCAATGCCTTTTGCTACAACAGTTACATCGTGTGAAAGGAGAGATTGATTTTCATATGCTCCCCAATGTAAACATTTCTTATGGGGGTCATACCACGTTTTCTGAAAACTAGAAAGTTCAGGATAAAGATTTGTGCAATAACATAAAGCCTCTTCCTGCGCCAAAGAACCATCAAGATACCTACCACCTGCATGCTGAAAACTTGCAAAATTGAGAATTGCAATTTTATCAGTAGGATTAGTCTTATGAACAATATTTGTTGCCGCTATAGTATCAAGAGGAACTAGAAGTATCTGATTTTTATTCTCTTTAAGAACTCCTTGCCTAATAGGGTTTACTTCTGTGACAGGCTTCGAAGTCATCTTCGGGAGTGTCTGCCCAAGAAGAACTCTATATTCTGCTAACTTCTCTTTTGATATCATTTTAAACCCCTTTCTCATTTTTGGTGGGCGTGGAGGGATTTGAACCCTCACTCAAAAGAGCCAGATTCTAAGTCTGGTGTGTCTGCCATTCCACCACACGCCCATATATAGCAGATAGAAATTAAGGTTAATAGGAATTGAACCTATTGAGCAATAATTTACAGTTATTGTTTAAGAAAAAGATTTGCTGTATGTCTCCTCTGCCCTAAAGACCTCTTTTTTATACTCGTACCAACAACCTTAATTTATGGAGAACCGTATGGGAGTCGAACCCATGTCTTCACTATGAGAAAGCGAAATCTTTGCCACTTGACTAACGGTCCATCTTTGCGGGGCGGTTGGATTTTCACCAAAGTATTTTTATATATCCCGCCCCGATATATAAACTATGCTATCTTCACTTTATTCATTCTCGCAATACGAGTAGCATAGAGGAATGAATAAAGAACAATTTTTCGATAATTGATAACGCTTTATCCTTATTATAATTAAATCTACTACGAAGTAGCTCGATTAGCGGTATATATCATTTCAACCATTGCTAATAGGCTGGCGACCTTTTAATTATAAAAGAAGTAAAGAAAAACGGCAAGGAACCTTCAGCCATAGGAGCAGTTCCCGTTCACTCCCCTAACGAAGATTTGGGTCTGAATAGGATAATTCAACCATTCAGATTTGTTACACTCCGCCTATATTAACATCTGCCGCTTCTATTAAACCGAACCATTTTTTAGCTCCTTTCTTATCTTGTATAAATATTATAACATATTTTTTATTGTTTTGCAAATTGTTTTTGGTGGGCGGTGAAGGACTCGAACCCTCATTTAATCAGAAACACTAGTTGAGAATGATTAGCCCTCATCTCTTGGCATAATAATAGTAATAACCTCTGCAGTAGGTCGCCACTAGTGCACAAACCTATACAGTTGACTCTCCTATAAGAATGAGCTAAAAACTTATAGAATATCAAAAGTATATTTTGATGCTCCAATTAAGTCTTAAACCTATTTCAAACGAACCGCCCATATTATTGGTGCCGCAAGTGAGATTTGAACTCACAAAAAAGCGATTTTGAATCGCCCACGTATGCCATTCCATCATTGCGGCAAATTGCTGATGATAGGATTTGAACCTATATCCAATGCTGTTGAGCATTGATGCTACCGTTACACCACATCAACATATTACAACCTTTAACCTCCAAACTTGGTTGTATTGAAGATACCTTTATTCCTTCAGTTCCTTCAAGTTTCAAATACGAATTAAATCGTAGCCTAATCTGCCCTTGCAATTCAATTTAGGACTTTGTTGGTGCTGGTAACGGGATTTGAACCCGTATGGTATTGCTACCGAGGGATTTTCTTGCTACTCACACTTATGTTTTCATGTGCCTCATTTCTGAGTTGTAGTCTGGAGCACGTTTTCACCATAGCTAAAGCTTTAGGTGGTAGGTCTATGCTCTCTACACATTTATCAAAGTATTAACTTTGAATTTAGCACGGCGTTCCCATCAATACTTCACCGTTTTAGCCTACTCCATTTATAAGATTTCTCTTATAAAGCTCCCAAATACCTATAAGATATTCGCCCCTATTAAGGGTTGATGGAAGAAGTCCCTTGTGTCTGCCGTTCCACCACACCAGCATATAAGCGGATTTAACCGCTTTGTTTCATTAAATGGTTAATACCATTTTGATGAATTAAATTATAAGCTCTGTCATAGTTGCCCCCTGCTCCAGTTAGTCCGACAGCAATTAAAGCTTGCCTAACAGAGCTATGTGTTTTTAAAGCTTCAATTAGTTCTTCGTCAGAAACTGGTTTTTTCTTATCTTGAGATTGGATGTTTTTCCCTCTCCAATTTTCCGTATAAGAACGACAATTTGGACATAAAAGTTGCAAATTTTCTTGTTCATTATTCAAATGATTACCATTTAAATGATGAACTTCTAGAGTTATTTCTTTACCTAACCATTTTTCTAACCCGCAATTTTCACATCTATGTCCTCTTAATGAAATAAGAGCTTGTAAAGCATTTGCACTTTTAATAGCATTGCCTTTGCGAAATCTTGAATAATCAAAGTTATCTTTATTCCAAGCTTGCCCTAAAAAATGTGAAGTATCAATTTCGTAATACTCATACATTTTATTCAAAGAAGCAAGAGTACCTCCACCTCTTTTTGAATATCCAAGTTTTTCTGCTACTTCAGCATGACTTTTTGAATTACTCACGATATCTATAATCTCTTCTTTAGAAAAAGATTTCCATTTAGCTTCTTTTCCCATATAAAAACTCCTCCTTTTTCTATTTTTGGAAAAAGTTTTAAGAAGATTTTTAAGATTTGCCCTATGCCGATTGATAGAATTGCACTACCATAAACTTTTATCGACGAATTAGGCTATTCCCTTGGTCAGAGGCGGCGCCACCCGTTTAGCTATTCCATGTTGCTACCATAAAAGTTTTCATCTTTGGAAACTTTCAAAATGTCATATTAAGTCACGCCAATATCCACGCTACATCGTACAGCCAATGAGAGCTCTTGAATTTATTCCACCATTCAAGCAGGACATACTCTTTACCCATAGTATATCGGGGTAGTAATCTCGCAACTACAGCGGACAGAGTTTAATGTGTCTGTCGCCACAGACCTTGCCCCTTAAAGGAATTGCACCTTCTGATGATTAGCTTATTAGCCTTTCACCGTCTAACAGAGACATATATGATTTTCTACTAACAGGAGAAAATCTAACAACCGCCGCTTTAATTGAGCAGTACTGATGTACACCTGTAACTTATATGGAGTCACCAACCATCAACTAAGGTATGAACACCACAACTTATAAGGAGTTGTCAACCTTGTATGTACATACGTTTGATAATCTATGCAACTTATAAGGAGTTGCCAACCTTTTATACCAAGGCGAAGGAGTCGAACCTATCTTATTTGCTGCACCAACTGCACCTTGCATATCCAATAAAGGAAAATTCATTTTCTTTTTCCTTTATTGTATATATATTATATCATAATTTTTTTAATTTTTCAAATGAGAAGTTAAGAATTACTTCTCATTTTTTATGCTAGCCGAGTCAACAATTTTTGGAACGCTCTCATAATCCGCCATGCTTTCTGTAAAATTAACCCAACCAATTGGAATAATAGGTTTTTTAATTTTTATCTGGGTTCTCTCTTCAAACTCTCTTGCATTTTCGTAGATACGAGAAATAGGGAAAACGCCACCACAACAAGCACAAATAACTTCATCGTGGTAAGCTATACCTGCACAATAATAACTATCATCGTGCATCTCATCAAAGAACATAACCTGATGTGGAACTTTATAAGCCATCTTTTGAAATCCCCTTTCTTATCTTGTATAAATATTATAACATATTTTTTATTGTTTTGCAAGAAAGGATTTTAATTAAGTCTTTGTATCCTCCACCACAACAACAAAGTCTACTTCTCCATCAAAGTATGCTCTGATGTCGTTTTCATCAGTAAATCTCTTTGCATCACAAGGATACTCTATTCCCTCAGCAAGCAGCTTACCATTTACAATAGGATAAATCTTGCCTACAACAAAGTTAGAGTTCTTTTCTGCCCACTTCGTTGCCTTCTTAGTGATGCAAATACGAGCATTCATCGGCTCGATAGCTCTTCCTGCTTCAAACAAACGCTTCAGTGCCAGCGCCACCCCTACCTCATAATCGAAATCATCAATAGGATTGCAGCTAGCAACACCCTTAATCTTGCCGCAGCTAGCAATAACTCTCTTGCCCTTACGGCAGATAGAAATAGAACCAACATCATTCTTATCAGGGATTGAAGCCTTCTCCTTTACGAGGTCAAAATGAGTACACCTTACATTAAAGGTCTCTCCAGCTAACCACTCTTCTCCCTCACAAGGAGTGATTACACGAATACGCATATCACCACGGTTATTTACTGCTATAACCTGACTAACGCTACCCTCGCCAGTAACGCTGTAATAATAACTTGCTCTCTTGTTCCCTCTAACGATATCGCCAATCTTAAACTTAGCCATAAAACACCTTTTCCTTTCAACACTTTTTCCTTTGTTATATATATTATAACATAATTTTTGTTATTTTGCAAATAGTTTTTTAACTTAAATTAAGGAAGCTGTTCATTAACCTGTGGAAGATTATCTTCAAGGTATTTGTCCTTACCCTTAGTGATAAACTCATCAAGGTCTTCCCAGCACCCACAACGACGAACAGCATCTTCTACATCAATACCGTCCTCTTCTGCTGCTTCATAAACCTCTTCCAGAGAAATAAAAGTACCGCAACAGCCGCAGATAATGTAGTCTTCAATGCCGATACCGCCCACTATCTTCTGCAAATCCTCATTCCAGAAAGTAACCTGAGTTGGATAATCAAAAGCCATAATCTTAGCCATTAGCACACACCTTTACCTTTCTACCATCGGTACTGTTACCGATGTAAACAATTCTGGTTTCATAAGTATCCTTAAAGCAAGGAGTCGCATCAAAACCATAATTTTTAAGCATTGTATCAATTGCCAACATCTTATCTACAACTTTTGCTTGATAAGCTTCATAGCCGCCTACTTTATCCCACTCTACAGTAGTTCCATACTGAATGCAGAGCATAGAAAGGTCAACATGATTAATTGCATCTATAAGCGCTCTAATCTCTTCAATAGTATCCTGCTCCTCTATGATAAACATAAAGAGTTTAGCGAACATAGGAATGATAATATTCTCTTTATTACAAAAAGAGATATAATCTTCCTCTGCGAAACCGCCGATTTCATATACTCCGTCTGCTCGCTCTTTACTAGGGCTAGGGAAAATCTGCTTATTAAGATAACGAATAGTAAAACCTGTCATATTTTTTACCCCTTTCTTATTTTCTATATATATTTTATCATAATTTTAATAAAAAATCAAAGGAAAATACTTTTATTTAATTTTTGTTCTCCCAATAATCCTTATGCTTAAAATTAAAGCCGTCATCTGTATCACCAACAAAGGCGTGAACAATATAATCTGGGGTCTTAGCCAAACCGGTTGTAAAGGGGCAAGTCTTATAAAAGATATTAAAACCAAACTGTTCAAGAAGATAATCAATACCATCATAGGCTGTTGTACACAATTCGCCACCCGGACCATTTGGCTTTGGAGTTACATTGATAATAACAAGGGAAGTGTTTCTCTTGTCTATAATTTTAAGAAACTCCTTTAAAGAATCATTGATTATATCTTCTGTGTCTATTGCTATTTCTGTCACTAAAGCATAATCTGGTACAAAGACATTCTTATTTTCTGCCTCTGCCATATACTTAGCGCAGACCTCTCTCATATAACTAGGAAGTTCGTTAGCGTCTGCTTCATTAAGGATATATCCTATTCTATGAGTAAATAAAATTCTCATGTGTCCCCCTTATGTACAATAAAACTGGCGCTTGCGAGCTTCCGCATTGACCCAGTTCTTAAATTTCCTCATCGCCGCCTGACTCTTCCAAGAATAGCATAGAACATCATGCTCATAACTATAAGAAATGCTATCAGGCTTGAAATCTTTAACAAGTAGCTCTACAAAAGCGGCAGGTGTTATACCTAACATACGAGCAGGAGCCCACCAGCGGCTAGATGCTCCAACTAGAGTAGTTACATCATTGCAATTCCAATAACCGCAAGCATCACACCATTCGCTGTATTTTAAGAGATGCCACTGTTTAGGCATAACACCACTCCTTTCTTAAAGTCCGAGCGCCGCCATCATTTTTAGAACATTTGCTTTCTCTTCCTCGGTCGGAGCAGGAGGGTCTGCATTTACAGATACCTTCGCTGTAGACTTATCTACGCTGTCAGAAAAATCAATCTTCAGACTTTCACCGGGGAGCGCTGTATCACTACCATTCTGAATAAGTGTCTTAGATGCCGTTAGAGCTACCTTAATCTGAACTGGCTCTCCTCCTTCGCTCATAGGGATAATGATATTCTTCTCGTTGATGAAACTGCCTTCAAACATGGAAAGAATTGCCTTAGTTATTTTCTCCTTCGACTCTGCACCCTTTATCGCCATACTTATTATTCCTCACTTTCTTATTTTCTATATATATTTTATCATAATTTTAATAAAAAATCAAAGGAAGATACTTCTCTTTATTCAAGAGAAGTATCTTCCTCGTTTTTAAATTCTGGAGCATCTGCAGCTTCCTTAGTAAATTTTAAGTTATTTTCTTCAAGGATTTCTGCTAATCGTTCTATATTATTACAAATATCACAATTGACGCCTTTAAGACAGCGTTTTCCACATTTTATACGATAATTAGCAAATCTAGGTATTACAAAACGACTATCTATTTTTGAATCTAATCCAAAAATAATCTCACTTAATTGTCCATACCATTTTTTATCATGAGCATATATATCATAAAGAGTTGCTGCTCTGCTGTCTTCCCAGCCCCAAATCTCTAAGACATCTACATACGGCTCATAGACAGATACATCTTCTGGACGAATAAAAAAATCTTTCATTGGACTAAGATTATAATATGGAGCTTCTGTTTTAGGAACGGAACATTGTGCTACATTTGGTAAACATCTAATATTTATGCCTTTAGTTATATCTCTAACCTTATCTAATTCAAAAGCCAATGCTTCAACAATATAAATATCTGTTACTCCTAATCCTACATAGTAATTAAGAGTATCCCAATCTCTTACAAGAGTAGAGAAGAAGTAGGGTATATTTCTCTCTTTTAACCAATCAAGATATTTCTGTTCAGGAATATGCCCTAATCTTAAAACTAAGTTAGGGTATTTATCATGAATATTTTCTATATCAAAACGATGAAACTGAGACTCCATTGAAATAGTATCTACTCTCAATAGAGTTGGTTGGAACTTTCCATAATCTTGAACCTTCTCTTCTCTATCTTCAATAGAAAGAATAATTCTTTTATCTGGATAAGTTTCTAAAAATTCGAATAATGTTTCATCTGTGGGGCGGTATCTTATCAAGAATTCATCTACATCTTTTATCTTATTAGAAAATTGATAATTTCTAAAGAGTGGAACGCAATAACGCATTTAATAAACTCCTTTCTTATAAACCAAAAAAGAGGTATAGAAAACTATACCTCTTCTACTATCTCTGAACCAAATGGATAAAGACCAATAAAATTCTGGAGAATATCCTGCACTCGCTTACAACTCTCCATCGATAAACCGAAGGGCGGAATGTCAAGCGGCAGAGGGGAGAATGCGTAAGTATCAGGGTCATATTCTCCAAAGTCAGAAGGATAAGCAGCTTCTCCATCAACAATGAACTTCTGAAGTCCATCATTATCAGAGTTCTTTTTAAGAGTAATACAATGAGCCATATTTTTCTCCTTATATATATATTTTATTATACGATATTTTTTTTTAAGAGTCAAACATAAGCATCTTTAGCTCTTGCCTTTTCGAGCTTCTTCTTCTTATCGTTTATGCGGGCGGGGGCGCTTCCTCTTAAAGGGTCATACTTATTACAGTGCTGACACTGGTCCCAGAAAGTACCTGCCCGCCCCTTAGTGCAATGATGTTCACACTCGTAATACTTACAAGCTATAGTTCTATCCTGTGCCATAAAACCCTCCTTATGACTCATAGTATCCAGCGTAATTTACGATTATAGGCTTGTTATTGTAGTATCCATAATTACTACTGTGCAGGTCAGTTATACCCTGCTCTTTGCAGAAATCAAAAAATTCACAGAGCTTATCAAAAGTATATGCTACAGCAAGCTGTGTAATAAAATTACCAGACATTCTCATAGTATCAACTTTATCGAGGAGATTATCGATTCGCTCTCGCATAGCTGCTATCTCCTTACTCTCCATAGACTCGTAGCCGATAGAGTGAGCTTTCTTCTGAACATAAATAGGATAGCCGTTCACTTCACACAGTTTCTCCTCTTCAAGAAAAAACTCTTCTACCCCTGCTTTACGAGCCTTCTCATAAAGCTCTGTCTCTCTCTTGCAATAATCCCAGCCTGAAGGGTTATCATCAACAGTTGCGCCCTGAAAAGCCTCAAAACTAGACTTCTCTTCTGCGTCAGTAGACTCACTGGTATAATAATAGCCAGAGCAACCCTGAAAGGGGATTTTAATAACTACGTCCAAATCATCAAAGATGAGAACGCCCTTCGTTGCTCCATTGTTATACTTACAGGTGTGAGAGTCAACAGACTTAATCTTTCTCAAAGAAAAACTGATATCATCAGTAACCTCATCACACTTGTCAGAAATATACTCACTGAGTTCAGCTATAAGTGCCTCAATAAAAGTCTTTGATAAAGTATCCATAGTAAAACCCCTTTCTGATTTTCTATATATATTTTATCATAATTTTAATAAAAAATCAATGTTAGCCACGATAACCTACATAATCAAAGATGATAGGCTTACCGTTAATAAAGCCAACATTATCTTCGTGAAGGTCAGAAATGCCTGTCTCCTCAATAAAATTTAGAAGTCCTTCAAGCTCATCATCAGAAAAAGCGGCAATAAACTCCTTCATCCAGTACTCAGGCAGAAAATCCTCTCCAAGGATATCACTATACTCCTCTGTTATCTGACTTGAAATCTGCTCAATAGAAGAATAATCCTCTCTTTCACGAATATTAGAAAGACTAATCATCTTAGCTCTAGGCTGAGCATAAATAGGATAACCTCTTACTTCTCCTATCTTTATGGTTTCAGCAAAATATTCTCCTACTCCATTATTTTCTGCAAGGCGGAAAAGCATCTCTTCTGCATCACAGTAATCCCAACCAACAAGGTCTGGGTCAACACTAGCATAAGCTGCAGTAAAAGGACTCTTCTTAACATCATTATCTGTATGACAGAAGAACCCTCTATAAGGTATCTTTATAACATAATCTTTATTAGTAGGGAATAAAACCAGTCTGCTAGCGCCAGTAGCATAGCCGCAAAACAGCATTTTCTTTTCTTCAGCAATAGCAAAATGATTAGAAAGATAATTAGCCTGCAAAAGAGCCTTAACAATATTACCATTATTTATCTCAGCTAAAAAAGTAGACTCTGCAAGGTCTGTACCAGTAGTTAAAGCAGAAATAATAGCTGCGATATCCTCATCTGTTATAAAATTGCTCATAGAACAACACCCTTTCACTATTTCTTTCTTTATTTTATAATATATTATATCATATTTTTTGAAAAAAATAAAGTAGCATTTTTAAACAAGAAAAAGCTGCTAAAAAGCAGCTTTCTTTTTATATTACTTCGCCCAAGAAAGTACAGAAAACTATACTTTTTCTAAGAGCATCTATTGAAAAGTACTCGCCTTCTGTCTGGATACCGCAGATATCTCCACATTTGTCTTTAGTAAGAAGGATAGAATGAATTAACCCACCGTCCATGTCACTTACTTTCTTTACTAAGTAAGTATGACCTAATGCAGGTACTTCTATATATCCATCTGATTTAAGTTTACAATAACGCTCATAGATTTCTTCCTCAAGGAAGTATTCTGTGCAAGAGCCTTCGGCTATAGATGGCAATTATCATCACCTCTTTCTCTTAATTGAAGTAATTGCCCAATCAACAAGGAAAAAGGGGAGGTCTATTAAAAATATGACCATTCCCATAATAAACAGGAAGAAGAAGCTAATAATAGTAATAGGGAATGCAATAATATTTATAAATATTTTCTCCCATGCGGGGAGGGCATCAACTCGCTGCCCCGTCCAGAGATGATTAAAGGTAACAGTACGGGGACGCTCCCTAAATGTCCTTGTAAAAGGAATCTTGCTCTGATTCCCCATCTGCCAAGGATTTTTACCTACAAAAGCACTAAATTTAGCTCTCTTACTCAACCTACGTACCCTCCATCGTTATTATGATTATCGAAAAACTCCTCAATAGCATAAGCTATGATTGTGGCGAAAATACTGTAAAACAGCGCTGTCGAAGTAGATACGCCAAGGAAAATGAGGAATATTACTTCAAGCAGATAATTAGAACCTAGCACCCACCAGTTGATATTATTAAAGAAATTCTTCATTATTCCCATCCTCCATATACTGCGTCCATTCGTGCGTCTAACATTTCCTGCGGAGAAGGCTCGCCGCTATACTCCGGAGGAATAGAGATATCTTCATCAAGAAGAGAATTAAGCCACTCCTCTCTGGTGGGCGGAGGAACAAGTCCCTCCATAGGATACTCTTCAGTCACATCATAAGAAATGTTCATTCTGTTAATCTCCTTAAAACCCTTTTCTGCCTTTTCTACTTTCTCTTTGTAAAACTGGAACCAAATTTTCATCTCTTTGTTAAGAACAAGGTCTTGAGTCCCCTGTTTTAAGAGGTCAAGATGTTCTCTTACCTCTGCCATAGAAAGTCCTATAAGATAATACCACTCTCGTGTATCATCTTCTCTCTGTGTTACAGAAAGAGGATTATTTTCAAGAGTAAAGTAAGTTCCTGTAAGTGACCACTTACCGCAATGCGGGCAAAGCGCTACGTCTGCTAATGTGAAAGTGGGAAAATTCCTCTTTGTAGAGAAAATAGCTTCCTTATTAGAAGGAGTCATAAGATAGTTAGTTCTTCCTATAAGAAGATGGCTCTTGTGGCAATAAGGGCACATCATTGGTAGCCTATCTATATCAAGGAGGGTTTCTGTCCATTCTGGTCTGTCATATAACTTTAAGATTTCGTTGCATTTATTCGTAATAGAAGAATCTTCATCATATTGATGGATTCCTTTATTTGATGGATAGACGAGAGAAAGTTCCATCTTTGGACGGGAGGCATCATAGAGAGACTCCATAGTACCATCTTCATTGATAAAAGAAGCTTTCGGACCCTTCATAAAGGGAGAAGGGAGTCCGTCATCCCAGTAAAGAACAGCGCCTGCCGCCACATCAGGAAGGTCTTTCAGAAGTTTTGTCTTATACCACATATGTCCTCCTTACCACAATACTACGATAGTTGTTGAAAAAGGAAACGTCCTAATAAGGAAACCATTCTGCATCAGCCAAGCAATCGTTTCAGAGTCTACTCTCTCAAAAGTAGCGAAATTAACTGATGTTTCATTATTATGGACAGAAGTTAAAAGTCTTTTCATCTCTTCCTGCAGTTCTGTGCGGGGAAGAACAAAAAATAAAATCCTAGGATTCATTAATTACGTCCTTTCCATATGCTTTACCATATAATGATATTCGTTTCTCTTACTGGATTTTCTTCAACTTGAAAGCCATTAATCTGAAGCCATTCAAGAGTAGCATCACTTAAAAGAGGAACTTCTATTTCGTTTACCCAGATGCTAGAGTGGTTAAACGAAATTTCTTCTGCTATTTTGTGTTGTTCGTCCGTCGCAGGAGAAACAGAGAAAAGATTAGTTAAATACATCGTTGAGTGCTCCTTCTATGTTCCCTGTATCCTCCTGTAGCTGAACTTTGTATTCATTCTCCCTATTATCATAAGAAAAGATATACCCGTTCTTCCTCAACCAAGTAGAAAAACCTTCCTCTTGTGGCAATCTGATATAAGCAAAATCTGTTTTTCGGATATTCTCTTCTGCTTTTATAAGCGCATCTGCAACTCTCTTTTCATCATAGGTCGTAGGAGGAAAAGGGAACTTTTCTTTATAATTTCTCCAACTTATGATATAAGAGCTGTTCCTACTATTAAGAGTGTCACTAAAAATACTAAAAGGAGAGCCACGACTAAGGAAAATGAAAAATCCGTTCTCATTAAAGAAATTAATATTCTCTTCATACATATTTTGAATATTAACTTCATAATTACCAGCTTTTGCTGCTTGCGCAAGTTTTAACTTAAGGACTCTACGTTCATCGTTTACATCTGTTAGATGCTGTTGATATAGTGCATCTGTAGCTTCCTTAGTGAGATTTCTTATCTCATTCAGAAAATTTTGCTCATGCTCTTTTTCAATATCTACCATTAACAAAAACCCCTTTCATATTCTTTTTCTTTATTGTATATATATTATATCATAATTTTTATTATTTTACAAATAGCAGAAAAGGAAGCGATTAATACGCTTCCATCTGCACATTTACATCAAGAGGAAGAGTGAACCCCCTCATTTCTTTAAGGATAGGAGTAAAAAACTCATCAAAAGCATCATGAGCCTCTGGAAGAGTAAGGGGGATTAGTCGCCCCTCCTTATATAACTTTTCTATTCTCTCCCATGAGTAAGGAACCTCATCAATAAAAGTAATTTTAGCAAAAGTTTCAGAAGTTATGCGACAAAGGTTGAAATAGCAAGCTTCTTTAGTACAATTAACTACAATTGCAAAACAGCCTTCCAACTTAAAATAAATAGTATCTATTACCTTAGTATCTGCCGCAAATTTGTATATATGCTTTTTAATAGGAGTAGTAAGTTCTTCGGGGAAGCTAGAAGAATAGTTAATCATTGCTTTTCTCCTTTGCAAATTTCTTAGGAAGAGTATCTCTGGTATAACAGCAGACAGACAGCTTATCTGGCTTGTCATAGTGAGAATCTTCAATTAAGCAATAGTTATATGCCTTTTGCCACTCTAACATCTCGATAATACTTTTAGTTTGCTTCTTGGAGAGCGGACCCCACGAAAGGTTAGTCCAATAGATAAAATATCTCTTTTTTCTCTTCTTCATTAACGGCACCCCCAATCTTTCGCTATAAGATTTGCCTGCTTTGCTCTATAAGACTGAGCAGAACGCCCAAAAGAATCCATTGCAGGAAGAATAGCCTCTAAGCAAACTAACAGCATAGAATCATGAATAATATTATATGCTTCTGCTTTTGAGAGCTTTTTAATCGTTCGATAAGCGTCATCAAGAGGTATAAAGCAAGAGAGGGGTCTTGCTTCAAATTTAATCCCCATGTTCTTATCTGGGGCTGTTTGCGCTATCTTCAACTGTTGAAATGCGAACTGTGAAGGGGTCTTGGTTAGTATCAGAAAAACAACTTAAAAAGAAAATAGCATTTGGTTCTGCTTCAATTTTGCAAAAAGAATGATGATAAGAAGTCCAATTCTTATTAGGAATGGTGTTACCAGTGGCTCTTGCAAGTTCAAGCTGCGCCTCTCTTAATTCATTTTCTAAGCGAGCGATTTCCTTTTTAGCTATTGCCAGTTCCCCAGAAAGTGTAGTTATAGGCATACAGGTTCCTCCCAGCTGATTGTAATAAGACGAGTAGACTCGCCATAAACGCAATAAGGTTCAGATATCTTAACTTCAAATCCTTCATCTCTATAATGTTTATAGAGATAATTTACTTCATTTTTAGAAAGGCACCTATCGGTTATTTGAATAGAGGTCTTGCCTTTCTTAGCCTCTTTCTCCATTGCACATGCAAGATTGAAAGAAAAAACAGAAAACCATGATTCAAGTGCTTTCTTTTGTTCCTCATCGAGGTTGGGTTTAATTTCTTTGGCTTCAGAACGAAGCCTTTCAATAAATGTCATATTTCCTTCTCCCTCCATGTTAAAGTTATAGGATAGCAAAGCTTACTACCTACTCTTTTAGCTCCTGCTTCATTGAAAGGAGAGTCGTGACTATCAACTACATACCCCTGTAACTTATAAGACTGCCTAATTATTTGTAATTGAGCAAAAGTAAGGCAAGGTACATATATGGTAACACTATCCTGACCTTTCTTCGCTGCCTTCCTTGCCATTCGACAAAATGTTTTGTCAAATCTCCTGATAAAAGAGTCTAACGAGTCAGCATTTTTCTTTATTTGTGCTGCATTAGCCTCTTTCGTGGTACAGATAAGCTCTTTAAATATGCTCTCCATCATTTACTCCTTATACTCAATAAGATTTTCAAGTGTCAGCCGTTCCCGTAAGTCTTCTGGTATCGGTTCAGAGCGCAATTGATTGATTGCTTCCTCTGCTGTAATGCAAGTGCAAAACTGAAGAATACTCTCGTAGTCTTCTCTTGTTGCAGTTGCGCCCATATAACCGATAAAATCTCCCATCTCTTCAGGGTCTCTGTCCTCATAAAAGCGGCAACAGTAACGATTATAAGCTACATAGTCATTGCTTGCAAAAGTAATGTGGTCAATATAATAACCACCTGCTGTAGTCTTGAAGATAAACCAAGCACCAGTCTTAAGCTCCATATTCATTATCTCTACCCCTTTCTAATTTTCTATATATATTTTATCATAATTTTAATAAAAAATCAAAAGAGCTTCTAATAATTAAATTAAAAGCTCTATAATTCAATAATAAAATTGTTAATAGGATTAATCTTCAGCTTCTAATGCTTTTAACGTCTTCCCCTGCATGGCAAAAGAAGCCTCTATAAAAGCCTCTTTCATCGTATCTGTTAAATCATCGAAGAGGCAGCCGCCTAATGCACAGAGGCTATTGCGGACAAGATACTGTTCAGTCACCATATCATCAAAATATCCTATTGAACAAACGCAATATTTCATGAGAAAAATAGATGCGTTCATAGTATACCGTATATAATGAACTCTATCGTCTTTCTCAATGACCTTGACAATTTTTATGAAACCGGAGGTCTTTTCCTCTCCAAAGATTTCATAAATTTGTCCAACCTTTGGTTTCTCATTCATATAATATTCACCCCATTAATAATATTCCGGATATTCTTACAGGTTAGCTTTTCTATTCTGTCTGTTACGTCTTCAATATCTGCGAACTTCCAATCCCCTTCGTCTATAATGCGGCTAACAACCTCGAGAAGAGGATGACTCTCCTCTACCACTGTAATGTATTTATTGGCAATAATATAACGAAGACCTATCACCATATTATTCTCAACAGATGTAACATTCCATAGAATAATTGAGTTGTCATGAGGAGTAACCTCAAAAACAGTACCTACCTGTATCTGGTCTGCTGTCTTATATCGCCGCAGTTCAGAAATACAATCTCTTATCTTGAAGATATATTCAGAACAAAGAGATGCACAATTAGTATTTTCACTCTTTGCATAATTACCACGTTCTGTAAGGTCTTTCTCTATATTAAGAATGTCATTAAAAGTCATAAATCCTCCTATTTAATCAATTCCCGCTATAATATCGCTAAGAAAATCCCAACAGAGGGACATCTGTAAACAATGAAAAGCCACTTCCATATCAATCTATACATAACGATTATATTTGAACCGTGTTCGTAATTCTTCTTCAGAAACAGTTTGGTAAGATACTGTTATACCATTTTTACAAATGACATAAGAAGCGATGCGAAAGTAGATAGAAGAATAAGCCTTTGAAATTCTTACGTTTTCTACCTCAATAGTCACAATATCTGAAGTAAGGTTATCTTTATAATAACCCGAAAATTCTTTATTGAGTCGTATTCTAGCTTCATCTTCTAAAGCAAGTGAAGTTTTATCAATATCGACAAAAATGCCTTTTATTTCGTCTCCCAATGTGGTTGTTCCTCCTGTTCATAAATTTACCATAAAGACCTGATTTCTGTCTCTTTCTTTGGTTTTGGTAAAGCAGAGTTCGGTATTGCTAGTGCTTCAGCAATCATTTGCTTATAGGCTTCTCTTTCTCTTATTTTGTCTGTGCGGCGTTTCATTTCTCGAAATTCTGGGTCTTCTCTCATTTTCTTTGCAAACATTCTTGCCTGTTCTAAAGTCATGTATTAAGTCCTCCTATCAAAGCGTTTTTCCAAATTTTGGAAAGGCATGTTTTTCAACGTATATGCTCTTCATATCTGTCTTTTAAGAAAGATAAATCCTGACGAGAAAGACGATTTATGTCAAGACCGACATTAAGCAAAGCCGCTTCCATGGTGCAATCGTCATAAGCCATATAGATAGCCGCTTTCTTTAATTTTCTCCTCTTTTCATCATCAGTGAAACGCATAACATCTGCGCCATTAAGTTTGCCGCCAAAAGAAGAAAATGGATTGTTGTAGTCAAACATATATACTCCTTTTGCATTTTTCCTTTGTGTAATATAATTATATCATAAATTTTTTGGAAAATCAATTGAAGAAACTTTTAACAAGCAGAATTTGCCTTAATACAAAATTTTATGTATAATATATTGTAGTCAAACAAAAGGAAGAAAAGAGGATATTGTATACGAGTAGTGAAAATATAGCTATGAGCGGATTGGTATATTCAAGGAATGGAACTGTGTATTCAAGAGATAATCCCCCTCTACCTCGAAAAGATTTTAATTTCACAGAAGCGCAAAAGTCAGAGTATAAAGATAAATTATATACTTTGCCATACTATGCGGAAGATGCAACAAATAGAGTATGTAGCGCAAGTCCTTGTTATGAATGTTTAGTCAATACATTGCATCTTAGAAAAAAGATGAATGATGAGGATAATGATTGCAAAGATTTATTAGCTTATTATTTATTTGCAATAGAACATTAAGAATAAAACTACCATATTTGGTAGTATATTATTCTCCTATAACTATATATAGTAGTACTCCCCCTATTTACTTAGGGGGAGTACTCTTTTATTATTTAAAAACTCTTAAAGAAGTCCTCAAAAATCTTTTCTGCGTCCCTTGTCTTATTGCTCTTCTTCTCTACCTTCTGTGGATTTGTAGTTGCTCCAAAACTCCGCATTAGCTTTTCAATAGCTTTCCAATCTATCTCATTCCCGCTAGCTTCCTTCTCCACATCAATCTTATCAAGGGTATCCTTTAGACTCTTTGCTCCATCAAAAGGACTCTTAAATTCCATAAGAGCTTCGAAGATTAGATTAATCATTTCTGCTTTATCCTTGGGGTCAATAGGAGCAACTTCTTCAGTAAGAACAATGATGTAGTCTGCCAGTGCGGAAGCTGCTTCCTTAGCTGTCTTAGTGAGCTTTATCTCCCTTGCATCTGCCTTAACCTTTGCCGCCGTCTCATCTTCCTTCTTCTTTAGAAGCTCAGTGAATCTCTTCTCTGCAGTTGCTCTATCTATCTTGCCGCCCAGAAAAGCCCTAGAAATTTCATCAATTGTTGCAGTAAAAGTTGTATTAATGTTTGTCATAATTTTTTCTCCTTCTCAAATCAAAATGCTGTCTTAACGTTTGCCTTTGCGGCAATAGCCTTAATTGCTCTTCCAATATCAGATGAACCATCTTCAATTGAAATGATATCGTTGAAGCATTCATCGACAAAAGCCTTGTAATTAAGGTTATCTTCAGACGGGTTCTTAATTGCAATTCGACCCAATGCCTCGGATACTTCAACGGCTACTGCCGCAACCTTATCAATCTGCATTTCTTTTTTATCTCCTTTTATTTTGATAATATATTATATTATAATTTTTATTATTTTTCAATATTCTTTCTTAACGAATATTCTTTACTTTCTCTCCTAGTTATAGGGGCAGGAGAAGGAAATAATGGACGATAAAAATTAGAATAGGGGTAATATATTTTCATAATTTTTTTTACTTGAAATTCCATCCATTGCCGCGTATATTCAGGGACTTCCGCTGGTGTAATTTGTCCATTAAGAACTGCTATCTGCGCCATTTCTATTGCCGCATCACTTAATTGATTAAGTACTTCTTCAATAGGGGGTAAGTTCATATTTCTATGCATTATAATGTCCTTTCTACTTAATTTAGTTTCTTCCTGCTGGCGCAATGAAGACGAGTACGCGCGAAGCGCTGAACTCGCCTGAATAAGCCAGAAAAGGCAATAGTGACAAAATAAGCTCGGAGCGAAGCGGAGAGCTATTTTTGCCACGCGTTGCCGCCTGATATTATTATAATATATTTTTTAAGAAATAGCAAGAAAATAGATGATTAGTTATTTTAGCATTTGCCGCCTGGACAGAATGTTATAATGTGTTATAGTAAAATTTCATATAATAATGTAAGAGTAAGAGAAGCTATGGTAGTAAAATATCACTTTTTTTCACGCCTATATAATATAGGAGTCTGAAGAAAAGTGATATTCTTATTGATTTAGTAAAATTACTGCTTATAAAATTTAATAAAGGAGGTGTTAAAATGAAGGAATTGACACTTGGAATTTGGAAATCTAAAGATTTAGCAGAATGGTTTGGAATTACTGCCGCATCTTTTGCCAATAGAAAAAAGAAAAAATTAGAAGAATTAAAAGAATATTGCGTTTTTGAAGATTTAGGTAAAAAAGGTATTGATATTATTGAAATTTATAATCCTTATTATAGAACTAAAGTAAGAGAATTAGTTCATCAACATTTTTTTGAATGTTGGGGATATGAAGACGAAGTTGTAAATGGAAATAATATGAATGATACTTGTAGAGCTGCTGCTAAAAAATTTATTACTAAGTATGGAGATAAAGGGCTGAAAGAAAGTACTATAATAACTTATTTCAATCAAGAAAAAATCGCATTATTTGGTAAAACAGGTTCAAAGCAGCGGCCGCAAAATCCAGGACCTATGGGGAATGCGAGATATGTCTTTTGTAAATATATAGATGGAGAATATTTAGATTTTACTCCTGAAGAGAAAGAAAAGAAACAAAAGTTATATAAAGCATTAGGATTGCATGAAACTAATTTAATTGATTTTGAAGAAATGGCAATGTTAAGAGAAGCTAAAAATGAAGGCGAATTATCAATAGATGAATATATTAAATATTGTGATGAGAGAAATGAAGTTAGATGGAATACTTATGTTGCCGCTTTGGAAGAGATGTTTGATTGTACTTGTACTAGAGCTACTCATTTGACTATTGATGAGAATGGTAATAGAATTGTAGAGATATCAGTAGAATAGGATTAAGTGCTAATTTTGTTAATTCTTAAGACGAACGATTTTATGATTAAGTGTTAGAATATTTTTGGGGCAGTTATTACGCTGCCCCCTTATTTTTGTAGAAATTCATTCTGTTGTCTTAAGGCGTTGAATTTTGATAAATATGCTGTAAATGAGAGATAATTGAAGAATGAATATGCTATATATGAGAGATAAATATACTATATATGTGTTGTATATGAGTAGTAGATATGCTGTAAATGAGAGGTAGGGGTGGACCGAATGCATCCACTAATCCTCTTACTCAAATCGAGAAATCAACCGTTCTCTATAAAAATTAAAGCTCCCATTTCTGGGAGCTTCATATATCTTACTTCTTCCGCTGTCTAACCAAATCCAGCTTATAGGTATCTTCTCCAACCTTAAAAGTAATCAGCTTACCTATATTAACTACCTGTATATCAGTAGCATTAACCTCAGGCAAGAAGGCGGCAAGCGCCGCAATAATCCCCTCCTTAGTGGGGTCATCCTTCCTTACTCTCTCCCTCTGTGACTTAGGGGCAGCTGCCCGCGCCTTAACACAGGACGCCGCAGTTACACCATTCACTCTTGCCTTCTTAGAGAGAGCCTCCTGCTCCTCATTAATCTCGTACTCATTATCCTCGAGCCAGAGAGTAATAGCCTCCTCCTGCGACAGCCCCAATATCTTAGTGGACTTCTCTATCTCCTCATCAGGGATATTAAGGGTTCTACCATTAAACTCATACTTCATAAGCAGTACCTCTCTCCATAAATTTTTTCTTATTTTTTATTATATATATATTATAACATAAAAATCGTAAAAAGTCAATAGGCAAAAGGGAGATTTTTCGGTATATTATAAATGTTTTTTTGTGCAAAATGACAGGCGGCGGCAAGGGGCTAGATATTGAGATTTTGGACAGTTGCAGATAAATCATTTGGCAGTATTTTTAGGTATAGATAGACGGTGGAAAATGAATAAAATTCACCTAATAGAATCCCCCGATTTGCTAACTCCGGAGATATTTATATACAGGGTTAGCATTCCGGTGGATTCTAACAAAATGCTTTAACATAATATCCCGTTTGCTAACTCCGGAGATATTTATATACAGGATTAGCATTTCGGGATATTCTAACAAAATATTAAAAATTAGGAGGACTTAGAAATGATTAAATTAAAAGAAGGCTTGACGAAAGCTAATGAAATCGCCGCATGGTTTGGCATTGCAAGTAACACTTTTTCTAATACTAGGAAGAGAAAACTTAAAGAGCTAGAAGATTATTGCTCTTTCGAGGATTTGGGACGCAAAGGTATCAATATAAAAGAAGTCTATATTGATGTATATGGCGGCTTTAATCAAGATGTTAAAGTCTATAAAAGAGAAGTTGAGCGGCAGCGTGGACTCACTTCTATTTCTGCAATTGTAGAAGATATTATGAAAGAAGAGCCCTACTGTAATTACAGTGAGAGCTCGGTAAAAAACAGAATGAGAAAAGCCGGTATTATTGCCTACGGCGTTACAAAAGAAGAAAATAGTCATGGTATTTATGGGTCAAGAGAGTATAAATGGGTAATAAAACTCTATAATGAAGAATATCATTATCGCTTTCTTGCCGATGATGAACAAGAACTCTTTGATAATTTAACCTATGACTTCTATAAAGGCGGGGCGCAGTCTAAAGAGGAATTAATCCAGACTGAACAAAAGATGGCATTATTAGATGACGAGTTAAGAGATGGTGGTATCAGCGGCAAAGAGTATTTGGAAGAAAGAGATAGAATTAGAGGTCGTAAGAGTTTCTATGAACTTATTAAAACCTTTAAAGAACAGACTGGCTTCCTTATTGTTCGAGGCACTGTCCATAATAATGAAATCATTCTTGAAGATGATGAGTTCAATAGAAGACTAGAAGAATATTGCGGTGGGTGCTGATTAATAGGGGGTAAAGTATTTACCCCCTTATTTTATTAGGGGGAGGGGTACCTCATCATAAAAATAGGGGGCGGGGCTAGGTCAAGGATATAAGGGGTAGTACTTATATGGAGGGTACTCTGTATTACTTTTTCAGGGGAAAGGATTGCCACCTCGTCTATACTCTTTTCTATTGCGAAGGGAGTAATCAATTCTTTTACAGTTTCTTCTATTGCCATTAACAACGCTTCATGTTGGCATCTGTACCAAACATCGAGATTATCCATAATTTTCCTCCTTTTACAGTATATGGAAAAATGCGGCAGATACTCTAAAATAATGAGTATTAACTGCCGCTATTATTTTATTAAAACAGAAAGGGTACTCTTTAACATAGACTTTTGAGGAATGGCATAGCAAATGGCTACTAGCATACGCTGTGAAAAGTAGCACTATGCGAAGCAAATACTGTTGAAATTTTTTCCCATTAATGACTAATGAAAAAGCAGCAGAAATGTTTAGTCAAATGTGTGGGGTGATATGTTGATAAAGGGGGCGGAGTACCTATAAGTCCCTTCAATCTAGGGAGTGTACGGTGCTCTCTAGATTAAATAACGCTAGGACTTAATTATATGAGGGTATGAGCGGCACCGCCGCATTAGAAAGTCTCAGGGGCGTCATGGTCAACGTTCTCGTCCTCATTCTCCTCAAGAGGGTCGCCCTCAAACTCTACGGGAGGGAGCTCGGTAGATGCCTCAACCGGCAGAATAGCAGAGAAGTAGGACTTCTTCTTGTCTACGGTCTTCTCTACCAGACCGTCTGCAATAAGCTGACGCATCAGAGCAGAAAGCTTCTGGTTGGTGTAGCCGCCGAGTACATCAGCGTTCTCCTTAATCAGGTCAGAGATGGTTCTGCCCTCACCACTGTAACCTGCAAGCACCTTGAGGATAGTACCCTTCAGCTCAACGTTCTCTGCCTGGGTCTTAGACAGCTTGCCGCTGCCCTTTGCGGACTTCTTGTCAAGCAGCTCAATCTCGTGCTGGCAGAACTCAACGATTGCCGCATTGGATGCGCACTCTGCCATAATGGTGTTGAACATATCTCTCTTAGTAACCTTAACAGTGTTAGCCATACTTTACCTCTTTCTACAATGCCTTTGACAAGGCGATTCTGGTGGAAGCTCGTTATTTTCATCATAGGAGCGGCATCTGCACTCATACTGTCCATATAGGACTGGCTCTTGATTACTTAACGAGCGGCGGTAAGGAAACTATCTTTGTGATTTGCTCTTTCCTTATCTTCTGTATATATTATATCATAATTTTTGTTATTTTGCAAGTGATATCTTATATCCAGATTATTAAGGGAACGAGCGGCTCATTCATTTTCCTTTCCTTATCTTCTGTATATATTATATCATAATTTTTGTTATTTTGCAAGTGATATCTTATATCCAGAAGATTATTTCAGAGGGGGATTTTTCTTTATCCCTTCCTCATCTTGTATATATATTATATCATAATTTTTGCTATTTTGCAAGTGGCTTCATTATTGGGGGCGGCTGATGCGGCGGGTCCCTTTATGGGAGAGTGGGGCGGGAGCTAGGATAAAACAAATAGGAAAAAAATTGCATATGGAGGGGTCCCGTGCCGCGAGACGGCGCTGCCCCGTGGGTCATCGCCCCGGCGGGCGCATCAAAACAAATAGGAAAATTGAGCCATATGAGGGGTGAGCGGCTCAGGATTGATTAGGGGGTTGAATTTTGGGAAAATTGCACAAAATTTGACAAAAAATTTTTTTGATTTTTGTTTATTTTGCCTATTGACAATTAGGTGGAAACGGCGCAGCTTCGCTCATTATCGCGCCGCTTTAGCACCCTGAAGTGACGTCGCTTTAAAGCGCTAAAGTCTGGCACGCAGAAAAAGTCGCCCCCTTAGGGGCGACCACAGTTAGCACTGATAATTAGTTAAGCATTTCCATCTTCTGAGTGTCAGAAAATTCGTTAGCATAGCTATCTGACTCATCTTCGGTGTTAGCCTGTGCAATGGTAAAATATGACTTCTTCTTTTCCACGAACTTGACAACAGTTCCAACTTCTACCATCTGGCGCATAAGGGCTGACAGCTTCTGGTTGCTATATTCTGCAAGTTCCGGAGCGGCTTCCTGCATTTCCGATATGGTGACATACTTGCCAATTCTTGTCAGGGCGTTGATAATCTTGCCCTTGATTTCCAGATTTTCGGTCTGGGTCTTAGTGGGCTTACTGGAAGCCTTTGCCGCCTTGTTGTTGATAAGCTCAATCTGACGCTCAATGAATGATACCATCTCAGCGGTGGATATGGGAGAACTTTCCTTATTGCCGCCTATATAGTTGGCAATTGCTGTAAACATCTCAACCTTGGTCATCTTAGTAGAATTAGCCATAAAATACCTCTTTCTGTCAAAAAAACTGGTGGATTTTACAAGGGGGCGGGCTAGAGCGGTTTCCCATTTCTTGCCTATCGGCTATCTCCTTTCCCTTACCTTGTATATATATTATATCATATTTTTTGCGAAAATACTAGTGGTAAAATAGACAAAGAATAGCCCTTAGTGAATGATTTTTTTGTGCATTGTGCGACATTCCGGGAGTGTCACAATTCTGTAAAATACTGGAAAAGCGCAAAAACTTTAGTGATTTAACACTTTAATGCGCTAAAACGGCGCCTTTTGGTTGATTGCGCGCCGCTTTCGTTCATTAAAGTGCTAAATTCATCAAAATGCACAAAAATTTTAAGATTTTTTGTGCAAAATGACATTTTTTTAGTTAAAATCAATAAAAAAGGGGCATTTCCGCCCCCTAATTTTATGCCTTTTTCCTAGTTCTGGACAGGTCGAGCTTAAAAAGGTCGTCACCCACGTTGAATGTTATTACCTTTCTATTGTCAACTACTGTAACATTTGTTGCGATATCGCCCAGACATTCAGCAAGTGTCTTGATAATCATTTCCTTTGTGGGGTCGTCCTTTTTAACCCTCTCACGCTGTGTCTTGGTAGTGGCGGAACGAGCCTTGACACATGATGCAGGTGTTACGCCATTAACCTTTGCCTTCTTGGTAAGGGCTTCCACCTCATCATTTGTCTGATAGTCGTTATCCTCGAGCCAAAGGTCAATAGCCTCCTCTCTCGATATGTCAAGTAACTTCATCTGCTTGGCAATTTCTGTTTCCGGTATGCGGGCGGTACGCTCACCTATTTTTACAATATAGAACTGTTCAGCCATATAAATCAACCCCTTTCAAATGTATAAAGTACTTCACCTGTTCTACGGTCGATAATAAAGGTAGTCACGCATTCTCTGTTGGCGGTCGATATAGCGGAATGATAAGCCCCCATAACTGAATTGTGACTGGAGATAATTGTCATCTTACCTCTCTTGACCTGTGTTGTAATGTACGGCTCACGCTTAGCTCTGAACATCTTCACATCTCCCCTTTCTGTAATTATATTATACCACTATCGGGGCTAAAAGTCAACCCCTATTGCGTGTTTTTTAGGATTTTTTCTGTTGTGATTTTGCACAAAAATTCGGGGGTATTTTTGTGCAATTTGCCTCTTGACACGCAATTCGTGCCGCTGCGCTAGATGGCGGCACGGCGGGTTTCACACGCTAAAGCACTAAAGTTTGAAATGCAAAGAAAGCACCCCCATTTTCTGGGGGTGCATATTAGTTATAGGGGTGAATTACTCACCGAGAGGGTCGCCCTCAAACTCTACCTCGATAGGCTCCTCGGTGGTAGTTGCAACGGTAAAGTAACTCTTCTTCTTGTCAACGGTCTTGACAACGTCGCCACTCTCTACAAGCTGACGCATAAGGGCGGACAGCTTCTGATTAGAGTACTCGGCAAGCTCGGGGGTCTGTCCCTGCATATCCGATATGGTAACAAAAGCGTTTATCTTGCGGAGTGCACCCACGATAAGAACCTTGATATTAGCATTCTCGGTCTGGGTCTTGGTGGGCTTACTAGACGCCTTAGCAGACTTATTGTTGATAAGCTCAACCTGACGGTCGATAAAGGCTATCATCTCCGGAGTGCTGACAGATACCTTGCCCCCCTCGATATAAGAGCGGATAGCGGAGAACATCTCAACCTTAGTCATCTTAGTAGAGTTAGCCATAATAAATACCTCTTTCTGTCATATGTGATATAGTATCTATAAAGGTTCGGCGAATGGGGCTGAATGTTGGATTTACCCTTTTGGGTTATCCCCTCTCCCTTACCTTGTATATATATTATATCATATTTCCGTGCATTTGTCAATAGGCAATTTGCACAAATTTCATTCAAGGTTTTTGGTGGATTCGACGAACCGCCCCCCGATGGGCTTTTCGTTTTCCTCTCTCCCTTACCTTGTATATATATTATACCACATGGACACGGAAAAGTCAACCCCTAGTGAATGTTTTTAGGATTTTTTTCTGTTGTGATTTTGCACAAAATAACGCCCGAAAAATTTTAGTTAGTTGTGCAAATTGCCGGATTCGGCGCCTGGCAACTGTTTGCGCGCCGGGCGCTTTCACAAGCTAAAGTGTTAAAGTGTTAAATTCGTCAAAATGCACAAAGGGGGGCTTGCGCCCCCTAATTAGTAGTATTAATAGTTTTCAACTGTAAGCGTTGTCTTTACGGGAATAACTTCAAGCTCATTAGGAAAAGGAACAAGAAAATCATCATTTTCATCTCTCCATGTTGTATAAGTATCGCTAATATGATAGACCTGCCCCGTAGTAAGATTAGTTACTACAAATATATAGCCGTCGCTGTCCAACTCTATCTCTTTAGCAATAAAGAAAATTCCGTCGTGGAATGTTTCAATATAGCCGTCTGTATCAGGGGCAATTATAAAGGTGTCACCTGCTGTAAGGTTGCCTAAAGTGGTCTTTCTCGTGGTGGTCTTGTCAATAATTGTCATGATAAAAAATCCTTTCTGCCGTTAAAGTATTTATGGAGTTGGCGGAGTGGGTCAAGCCCACAGCGCCTTTCTCATTCTCTTATGCTTACGGAAGCAATATGCCAAAATCTGACGCTCAATGTCAACGTCCTCAAGACCCGTGTGGCTCTCGTCAAACTCATGATTTCCGCTGATAAAGCGATAAATGATTTCTGCGGTCAGCCTGCACTGTCCATTCTTAGTCATGTAGCCATGCTCAGCGCAAAATCTGCGGTATGTTGGCATAGGGAGAATTACATCTCTTGCCATCTTTAGCGTGTCCCATATCTCAACGCCATAAGGGAAGAAATAGCGGTACTTTGACTTTGTAATATAACGCTGTGTACCGTTAAGTGCGTTATAGTCAAAACGTGCATTATGTGCGCTAACAGTCTTAGTACCGAACATCTTCATGTCGGCGATAAACTGGCGCCTTGCCTGATAAAGGCTAACCACAATTCGCTTACCGCTTGCGATATCAGCGAGATACTGCGGTATCTTCTTAGCATAATATGCGGACTTCATCAGCTCACGCTCACCATTGAATATATCATCAATGATATAAGAGCGCTCAGCATATACATTGCCCTGCTTGTCAATTACCTGCCAACCGATGTCATATACAAGCACGCTTGACATATCCAGCTTACCATCAGCGCCCATAATGGTGTTGGCGGTTTCGGTGTCTGTCATCATAATATAGTGTCTACGTCTGTCAATCTTCTCCATTGTGTTTCCCTCTCTGGTGTTTGGGATTTTCCTTTCCCTTTTGTAATTATATTATATCACATTTGAAGTGATTTGTCAAGGGGTTTTGAAAAATTTTTTTAATTTTTTTGGAACTTTTTTTGTTCCCCTCTTGATTACATTATTATTATACCACAAGCAGGCGAAAAAGTCAAGGGCTTTTGACCTTTTGTAGAGGTTTTTTGAAAAAATTTTTGCACAAAAAATCCGGCGGGATTACGGGAAAATTCTCTATTTTGCACAAAAGGCAGTTGCTGAAAAAACTTTAATGCTTTAGTGTGTGAAAGCGCAAAAACGGCTCGCTGCGCCAGAAAGCGAGCCGTCCAGTTGGTTCACTGGGCGGCTGTTTATATTACTGAATGGAAGAGAGGAACGAAGAACTTGTATCAAGAATAAGTGCCGCAGAAGGGTATTCATACACTAATAGTTCAGCATAGAACCTTGTGCTTGTGCTTGGTTCTCCTTCTATAAGATAGGAGAAAATAAGGTTACTTTCAAGGCACAGCACCTTAGGGCTACCAGTTTCTCCATCATCAACAACCATGAATGTTGTGCCGCCGCACTCTGTCTTAAAACGCTCTAAATCCTTTGCAGGGGTGAAAATACAACCGTTGTCAAGATACTCAAGAGTAGTTCTTCTTGTGAAAATACCGTTCTTTGTGTTCATGGTTAAAACCCTTTCTGGTGTTTGGGATTTTCCTTTCCCTTTTGTAATTATATTATACCACATTTAAGCGGATTTGTCAAGGGGTTTTGAAAAATTTTTTCAAGCCCCCTCTGGATGAAAATGCATCCACTTAATAAAATCCGCCAGAGTAAACCCATACCTGCCGATTACTTTTGCGATTTCAATAGTGTATTTTATTTCGCCCGTCCGCTTGAAATCGTTGTAGTTTTTTATTGCAGAGAGAAACAGCTCTTTTCCGCCCTTCTCATCATTGCGCATGGCGTTGATTTTTTCCTCTACTTCTCTGCTGACCTTTACGGGAACGTTTCCTATACTTATCATTCTTTTTCCTCCTCTTCATCTACACTCAGAATGTCAGTGTCACCCTTGATACCCTCTTTGAACAGTTCCCAAGCTTCATCTACCGCTTCCTCATGGGAATTTGCTTCAACTTCAATGAGTGTTGCGAATGTAATTACAAATTTCATTTTGTGTACCTCTCTTTCACTATATTTATTATACCACATTCTTAGTGATTTGTCAAGGGGGCTGGAAAATTTTTTTAGCCTATTTTTGTATCTTTGCGGAGTGGCTCTAGTTCAAGTCCATCGGGGTCTTCTACCTTGATAATTTCAAATGCGGCGTAGCCATGATTGCGAAGCATGAATTTAGCATGAAGTGCTTGCCCCTTAGTAGAATAGTAGCCTTTTGAAAATTTAATGCCATTCGTGGCAGTTATGATTAACAGATACATCTTATTTACCTCTCTCCCTTTCTGTAATTATATTATAACACAAATAACAGGAAAAGTCAAGTAGTAAAAATGCACAAAGTTTCATATTCTTTTTTGTGCAATTTACCTCTTGACACAAAATGCGGCTCGCGACTACAGAGAGCGAGCCGCTCGGGTGAACCCCGAACGGCTTTTTCTCACCACACAAGATAACCAATGTCAGAGAACCAAAGGTCGTAAGCAAAATCCCCATTGTTTTCAAACACTTCAACGTGGTAGTGCCAAATCATTGAGCGGTGTTCGGTAATTACCATTGACAGATACTCACCTCTCTTGATGGCATCCTGAATGAAATACAGGTCGTTTCTCATGCGGGCAGGGTAATTCAGAATGTTCATTTTATGTACCTCTCTTTCTGTAATTATATTATAGCACATTCGGGGCGATTTGTCAAGGGGGTTTAAAAAATTTTTTAAAACTCCTCTCTAGTCAGGTCGATTGCCTTTTTGTCATCAATAACGCAATAGGTGACGTTCTCTTTCAGCATATTATCTTCTAACAATCTATTAAGCAAGCGCTCCTGCATGGCAGTCAGAATATAAGGACCGTATGGTTCCTCATCAATGAACATCATTACCTTTATCTTCTTGCTCATGTCCATGGTTAAAACCCTTTCTAGTTTTTAAGAGTTTCTCTCTCTTTGTCGTAATTATATTATAGCATATTTTTTGCTATTTGTCAATAGGTTTTTGAAAATTTTATTTTATCTTCCCTATCTCCCAATTAAGGAGTAAACTGTCGCCCACACAATTTTGAAAGAACAGACAATCATCACACTGTAATGACTGATACAAGCGGTTATCACAATAATTTTTTATTAACGCCATTGCCTTTTTAACGTCTTCTTCATAAATTATTTTATCTACTACCATAGTTGAACCCTTTCTGGTGTTTGGGATTTTCCTTTCCCTTTTGTAATTATATTATACACTATTTCGGGAGAAAATGCAATAGACAAAATGCACAAAAAATCAAAAGTTAGATGAGCAAAGTTTGATCATTTCACCAAATTCGGTTCGCGGCGGCACAGAGCGAACCGCCCAGAGGGTTGCCCCCTAGGTGGTTTTTATTTATGCTCCCTTTCGCATTGCCTTTAGTGTGGTCATCATCATGCTTGCTATTATAGCACCCTCGCCCCATGCGGTCAGGTTCTTATCTTCATCATCAAACAGGATTGCGTTTTCTGTTGTCGCTACCGTTCTTTTAGGTGTGCCATAAGGTACAACGTTGATTTCGTCGAACTTAACGCTTGCGAGGTGCTTTGCGAGCCATCTCTTTTTGCTTTCCTCTACCGCTCTATTGTAGTCATTGCTACCGCCCTTGCTAGTCCAAGATATGATGCCTATGCGGTATCCGCTCTTCTGAAGTCCATTTACCAGTCTTGCGAACTGGTTCAGATTTACAATTCCCTTTGCTATGTCATAAGGTCTTGTATCTTCTGCGATAAGACTATCTAACCAGTTTTCAACGCCATAAAGGTCAGCGATTGTACCGTCCATGTCGAAGTAGATTGTAGTGTTGTTGATTGTCATTGGGATTACCTCTTTCTTTCTTTTCTGTAATTATATTATATCACATTTGAAGTGATTTGTCAAGGGGTTTTTGAAAAATTTTTTAATTTTTTTGGAACTTTTTTTCGTTCCTCTTTCCCTTTCTGTAATTATATTATAACACAAATAACAGGAAAAGTCAAGTAGTAAAAATGCACAAAGTTTTGTGCTAATTTTTGTGCAATCTGCGAATTGACAGGCGATTCGGCTCGCGACCGCAGAAAGCGAGCCGTCCAAGTGGTTGAACGGCTCAAAAATGAAGAATAGAGAAAAGAAAGGAAACACATTAGGTCGGTTATTGGCGCAGGGGGAGCGGAGTTGCACCGCTCATTCAAACCATTTACAAGGTATCTGTCTTACTGTTAAACGACCCCGGCAAAATGGGGCTTAAAGCCCCTGCTTTGGCGGTTCTGCTCCAATCTCAACATCAATTATTTTGATTTTCTTCTTTAATATTACCTTACAAGAGAAGAAGTAGAAATAAAGCCATTCTAGAAAAGAAAACTTTCTGTACTGTGTTACAAGTGGCTTTCTTTCATCTTCAAGGTCAACATAAATCAGCTTTACCCACATTTCAAAACACCCCCTTTTCTTCAAGGCAATAGCTGTAACAGTATTCAGCATAATTTGCCCGGATTTTGTTTTTAATCATTTCAGGGAAGCACTCAAAATCTATTGTGCTAATTCTTTCAACGTTTCTTACCCAGTCTGTAAATGTCATTGTAATACCTCTTTCTGTCTTAACCTTGGGGAGTGTCTAAGTAGTGGCTATTGTCACCGCCCGACCTTTTCGCTCCCCTCTTCCTTACATTATTATTATAGCACATTTGCGCTGATTTGTCAAGGGTTTTTGAAAAATTTTTTTAATTTTCCTGCGCCTCTCTCCACTCCTTTTCATTGTATTGCTTTGACAGCCAAGTCTGTATTGACACGGACGTTGTGCGGTTATTGTCTGCTTGTGCATGCAGATTGAGCTGATACCAGTAAGCGTTATCAGCTTCCGCCAGAATGCCAGTAACTGGGGGCTGGTCAAAGTGCTGTGCCATGTAATTAGCAAGGTCTGTATCTTTCATGCTTCTCATAATGTATTCAAAGTTTGTCATTTGTGATTACCTCTCTTTCACTGTATTTATTATACCACACTTTCAGCGTTTTGTCAAGGGGTTTTTGAAAAAAATTTTATGATACATACTCCTAAACAGATAGCAGTCATAGCAACATTTTTAACTTTGTCACTTGTGGGCTGATTGATGATGAATCCTCTAACCATGATAATGACATCTGTCACAAGGTAAGCTATCTGACCTATCCAGAAATCAAAGCCGATAGTGATTTGACCAATAATTAGTCCTGCTAATGTGATGTACCCTACCAGTTCCCAGAATTTGTTTTTGTTCATTTCGTTTACCTCTCTTTCCTTTCTGTATTTATTATACCACATTGCAGGAAAAAATGCAATAGGCAAAATGTACAAAAATCGCATGGAAAATAGCTAAAAATTCTACGTATTGCACAAAACGGCGCGTTGCCGCAGAAGACGCGCCGGCGATTTGGTTGAGAGCACAAGAAAGGGGCGGATTACTCCGCCCTCTTGATTATTCCTGTACGATTTCAAGCGTGAACTCATTTCCGCACGCCTTGCACTTGTAAGTGTAGTAGTAGTAGTTGGGTGCTTCCCTGTGCTCGCTCTCTATTCTTGTGGTGTGGAAGATTTCGCAAGCCTCTGCACAAAGAGGGCAAGGGGTCTGGGGCTTTGTTTCAACGTTTGGCTCAGGTGCGAAATGAGCGAATATTATAGTCAGTGCAAAAGCTCCTGCCACGAAAAAGATTACTTCAAGGATACTTACCAGTAAGTCTTTATCAATCAGTGAACGCTTATTTATCTTTCTCATTTTTTAACCCTTTCTGGTGTTCGGGATTTTCCTTTCCCTTTTGTAATTATATTATAACATACTTTTTGCTATTTGTCAAGAGATTTTTGAAAAAATTTTTTTACTCATCTACTTCCCAGATTGATGGAGTATTGCCGCCCTCGTACATGGCGTCACAGCTCTTCTTAAAAATACAGCCCTCGCAATCAGTATGGCTTGTGCAATCGTCCCTTAACAGTTCAATTGCCGCCTTTACTGTGCTCTCGTCAAACATCTTGTTAGTCATTTTTATTCCCTTTCTAGTTTTTAAGAGTTTTCTTTCTCTTGTTAAAAATTGTTGGTGAGAGATACGGGACTCGAACCCGTGGCGGTCTTTCGTTCTATCCAACTAAACTACAAGTTTTCACTCGGTGGGACTCGAACCCACGTCTTTTCCAATCGGGAAAGTGACCTGAAATCCAACTTCATCTCTCTTATCTTGATTATATTATATCACATTTTCAGCGATTTGTCAAGAGGTTTGGAAGAAAAATTTTTAATTTTCTTCCGCATCTTCTTCCCATCTCCTGCACTCAATAATTGATGAACCCTTTTCATAGACCTCTGCTACAAGGTCGCACTGTTCCTGTATTGCTTCATCAACTTCTGCCTTGTCATAGCTGTCCTTAGCGAACTTATATCTTGTGGCGAAGCCCTCTCTGTGCATTACTCTGATTGTCATTTCAACGTAGTATCTTTTCATTTGTGATTACCTCTCTTTCACTGTATTTATTATACCACATTTTTAGCATTTTGTCAAGGGGTTTTGAAAAATTTTTTTAATGAATGTAACCTATTGCCATGAAAAGCATTAAAGCTAAAGCAGTTGTGCAAATAACGCAGAAGATGATAACGCCAACGTACAGCTCATCAATGTCATGCTTCTTCATTTTCGTTTACCTCTCTTTCCCTTTCTGTAATTATATTATAACACATTTGCACCATTTTGTCAAGGGGTTTCGGGAATTTTTCTTTCGTCAAAGTGCACAAAATCCTCCAAGAAAAAGCCCCAAAATTCTACGTTTTACACAAAACAGGGTGAGCGCCGGCCCCAGCACGGCGCGAGGGGTAATAAAAAAGCTGAGCGTTTCTGCTCAGCCCCCTATCAATATATCGCCCAGTGAACTTCACTGCACTTGGAAATCTCCTTATCGAACTCGCTGAACAGTCCATAGCTATCATACATAGTACCATCTACATAAAGAGTAACTTCTCCAGTCGCTTCATTGATTGCATAAGACAGGACATTCAGCGCAACCAGTCTTGCTACAAATTTCTCAAATTTTTTCATTACTTCAATTGCTGTCATTGTGTTTCCCTTTCTGGTGTTTAAGGATTTTCCTTTCCTTATCTTGATTATATTATATCACATTTAGAGAGATTTGTCAAGGGGTTTTTGAAAATTTTTTTAATTTTTTTTGGAACTTTTTTGTTCCTTTCTTCCCTCTTTCTGTATTTATTATACCACATTTCAAGCGGTTTGTCAAGGGGTTTTTGAAAATTTCACAAAAAAAATTTTTTGAAAGTTTGAGCGACAAATCTTGCAAAAAATTTAGCACTTTACCACATTAAAGCGTAAAACGGATTGACATCGACTGTTTTCAATTATTACTAAATCAATTGATTTATTATCTTTAACACAAAAAGTTTGAAGAATTTTAATTAAACCAATTGATTTAGATAGCAGGAAAAATTAGTTTAATTATTATTGTTGAAAACTGTGTTGAAATTGTTGAAAACTTTGTTGAATTAAGAAAAACGCAACGCTTTGAATGTAAGCGTTGCGACGAAGAATGATTCTGTTAAATACTCCAAGGGTTTGATTTGATTACTGTTTGTGCCGACCTCATGCTCTACCGAGACGTACCAAAAAAATTTTCTGTTTCAATAGAACAGAAAAAATAAATAGAATAAGTAGATTATCTTTTAGGGGGGTGTATTTCGGGAGAATTATTTTTTGATTTTGATATTTTTGTTTTGTCTGGACAAAAAAATCTCAAAAAGTAATTTTAAAATCTAAACACGAAAAAGTAATTTTAAAATTAATTACTTCTTTTTATTATACTGTCTATTTTTAGCTCTCCACATTAATTCATATAAGCCCCGCTTAAAAATTTTGCTTGGCTTTGGAATATAATTTTTTCTAATTTTCATCTTTTTACCTCCAATTATCTTTTATTATATTTTACTAAAAATATTCTTAAAAGTCAACTTATACTTCTTTAACCGAATTTGACCAAATACAAAAATTTTCCTATAATTTTCTTAGAAAGGAGCGTTTTTTATTATGGAAGAAATGCAAAAGGCAGGGAGTCAAGCCCCTTTAAAATACAAAAAACTAGATTATACTTTAAAAACACCAGAAGAACGCGTTAAATTCGTAGAAGAATTATTAGCGGAGTTGCCACATCCCCCAAGTTCTCGGTATTTAGAAATTCTAGGCAGCTATATATGCAATGCTGACCCCAAAAATTCAAATATATTAACAGAAAATAGATTAGTTACTATTCACAAGCGTGAAACATCTTATGAAGGTTTAGTTGAAAAATTTGAAAATGGAGAAGATGGCGTTCATAATCTTATTATAGATGACAAAAATGTACTTCTCACTCATAAAAAATCTATCACAGAAAAAGATATTGAAGAAGTCCCCGGTTTGAAAGAGCTGCGCGCAGCCATTGATTATTGGGAAAATGAATATAAAAAAGCAACCGGCAAAGATAAATTTATTATTAAAAAGAATTTAATTGAAATGAGAAAAGACCAATATGTTCTTAAAGATACTCATTATCAGCCAATGCCTCCCTCCCCAACAATACGGTCGATTGCGCAGATACCTCTGCCAGAGCATATCTCTTTTGATGAAAAAGGTGAACCAATAAGCAATTGTTTAATCTCCTTTTTTAATCCTCTTCATATTTCTGCTCTCTTGTGTAACTATTCTGCGCTAAAAATGGAAACAGAAACAAAATTTTCAAGCGATTTCTATTACTTAATGCTTGATTTAGATAACTTAGTAAGTGCGGCATTAGCAGAATATCCTATGTATGAGTCAATTGTTGAATGGAAAATTGACGGGATTCAAAATATAGAAATACAGGAGCGGCTAATGGAAAAATTTGGAAAAACTCACTCTGTTGAATATATCTCTGCGCTTTGGCGAAAGAAGATTCCAAAGATTATTGCGGAAAAAGCTAAAGATGATTATTTAAATTGGTATTATACTAATGTTGAGCGCGGCCGCTGGAAAAAATGTTCAAGATGTGGACAAATTAAATTAGCCCATAATAGATTCTTTTCAAAAAATAAAACAAGCAAAGATGGTTACTATTCCATCTGTAAAGCTTGTAGAAGCGTTAAAAAGGAGGATTAATTATGGCAGAATACTTTTGTCAAAAATGTAATAAGACAATGGACGAAGCTCAGTTTTATACATATAAAGATGGAAGAAAAACAGAAATGTGCAAAAAATGTTTAACAATGCACATAGACAATTATGATGAGTCAACTTATCTTTGGTTATTAGAAAAGATGGACGTTCCTTATGTCCCTGAAGAATGGAATATTTTAAGAGATAAAGCTTATTTAAAAGACCCTAATAAGATGAATGGAATGTCAGTCTTCGGTAAATACTTATCTAAAATGCGGCTGAAGCAATGGAAGCAGTATGGATGGGCAGATACAGAAGCATTACAAGAAGAAAATAGAAAAAAGGCGGAAGCGGCTGCGGCAGAAGTAGCAGAAAGAGAAGCAGAAGCTAAAGAACGCTTTGAAAAAGGGGAAATTACAGAAGCCCAATATAAGACCTTAATGGATAATACTACTCTTGCAAAAGAAAATCCATATGGTTTCGGTGTCGCACCCCCTAGCCCTTATGGAAGTGGGCCTTCTCCTCAACAGCCTTTTGGCGGACCTCCTGTTTACATGGATGAATCTGAATTGTACGACCCCGCTGCAGATTTAACAGATGAAGATAAAAAATACCTCGCCATGAAATGGGGCTGTATGTATAAGCCAAGAGAATGGGTAGAGCTTGAACAAAAGTATAATGAGATGATGAACTCTTTTGATATTCAAGACTCTGATACTATTGGTACTTTAATTTTAATTTGTAAAACTTATTTAAAAATGAACCAATGCGTTGACCAAGGAGACATGGATGGTTTCCAAAAGTTGAGTAGAGTTTATGACTCTTTGCGGAAGTCAGCAAAATTTACTGCGGCGCAAAATAAAGAAGCCAAAGGAGATTATGTTGATTCTGTTGGTGAATTAATTGCAATGTGTGAAAGAGAAGAAGGGTTTATCCCTCGTTATGCAACAGATATTCCTCAAGATAAGGTTGATTTAACATTGCAAGATATGAATAATTATTTGAAGAAGCTTGTAACTCAGGATTTAGGTTTTGGTCAACAAATTGAGGATGCTCTTAAAAAGATTCAACTGCAAAAAGAACTTAATGCAGCAGAAGAAGAAAAAAGCAAAACGAACGAAGAACCTGAATTACAAGATAATGATTATATTGAATTTTATGAGGCAGTACAAGAGCAAAAGCGTTTGGACGCTGAGAATGAGGCGGCGGCAATAGAAGGAGAGGAGTCAGAGTAAATATGGCATTAGAAGATTTAATGCAACTTTCTCTTTCTAAAAATAATAAAAAAACAGGAATATCTGAAGAACGTATTAGAGTAGTAATCCCTGTGATTAGACAATATACTGCTTTTTGGAGAGAGTATCCAGATATATTTGTAGATTTTTTGTGCGGCAGTAACCCAGAAAATTTTCATTTATTTTTCTATCAGAGAGTATTTTTACGAGCAGTAATGCGGCATAGATACTCTTATGCCACTTTCCCTCGTGCATATTCAAAAAGTTTTTTATCTGTTTTAGTACTTATGCTAAGATGTATTTTATTCCCCGGTTCTCACTTATTTGTTACTACCGGAGGAAAAGAGCAGGCGACTGGTATTGCAAGAGAAAAAGTTGATGAGTTATGTAAATTAATTCCTGGCTTAAATAGAGAGATTAACTGGGATAGGGGCAAAAGTAAATCAAGTAAAGATAACGTTGAAATTATCTTTAAATGCGGCAGCAAATTGGACATTATGGCGGCAAGACAAAGCTCACGTGGTAAACGTGCTACTGGAGGTTTAATGGAAGAGTGCATTTTGATAGACCAAACTCTATTGAATGAAGTTATTATCCCTACGATGAACGTTGACCGCAGATTGTCAGATGGTAGTAGGCATGAAGAAGAAACTGTTAATAAGAGCCAAATTTATGTTACTACTGCAGGGTGGAAATCTTCTTTTGCTTATGATAAGCTTATTCAATTGCTTATTCAGCAAATTATTGAACCCGATGAAGCCGTTGTAATGGGCGGAACTTGGCGTATTCCAGTCATGGAGAAATTACTCAAAAAGAGTTTTATTGATGAATTAAAATTAGATGGAACTTATAATGATGCTTCTTTTGCGAGAGAATACGAGTCAGAATGGTCAGGCGATGCAGAAAATGCTTTCTTCTCTGCTGAAAAATTTGATAATCATAGAATTTTACAACAGCCAGAGTATGAATATAATGGCAGAAGCTCTAAAAACGCATATTATATTATTGGCGTCGATGTAGGTAGAAAAGGTTGTACTTCTGAGGCGGCAGTATTTAAGGTTACTCCACAGGCGCAAGGCACCGCTATTAAGAGTCTTGTGAATTTATATTCTTGGGAAGATGAACATTTTGAAACCCAAGCCATTAATATAAAGAGATTATATTATAAATATAAAGCAAGAAAGATTGTAATAGATGCTAATGGTTTAGGGATTGGCTTAATTGACTTCATGGTTAAAAATCAAATCGACCCAGAAACTGGTGATATGCTTCCAGATTTTGGCGTAGAAAATGATGAAGAGAACTTTTATAAAAAATATAAAACAAATGAGACAGAAACAGATGCTATGTACCTTATCAAAGCAAACGCGCCCATTAACACAGAAGCACATAGTTATGTTCAAACTCAATTATTTAGTGGAAAAATAAAATTTCTTATTGATGAAAACCAAGCTAAAGCAAAACTTATGAGTACAAAATTAGGACAAAATATGGACCCAAATAAGAGGGCTGAGTATTTGAAACCTTTTACTCTAACTACAATTTTAAGAGAACAAATGTTAAATCTTGTAGAAGAAAATGAAGGAATTAATATTATTTTAAAACAAGCAACAAGAAGCATTAAGAAAGATAAATTTTCTGCTTTTGAATATGGACTTTACTATATTAAACAAGAAGAAGACAGGTCTAAAAAAAGACGTCATAGAAAAATTTCAGATATGATGTTCTTTACTTAAAAAATAAGGACAATTTCAATTAAAGTCTTTTTAGATTTTTTAAAATATTAAAAGAGAACGGAGGATAGATAGAATGAGAGCTAGTCGTGGAGAAATTAAAATAGAAGAAATTTTAAAACAAGAAGGACTTCCTTTTGAAGAAGAATATAGTTTCCCTGACCTTATTTCTAATACTGGACGCCCGTTAAGGTTTGATTTTGCTGTATTTGATGATAATGGAGATTTAGATTTTTTAATTGAATATCAAGGTATTCAACATTATGAACCAAAATCTAAATTCGGAGGATACTCTGGATTAAAAAAACAGCAATATAATGATTTACAAAAAGTTGAATATTGCAAGCGGCATGGTCTTAATTTAGTAACTATTCCATATTGGGATGAAAATAGAATAGATTATGATTATATTATGCATGCGGCAGGTTACTAAATTAATAAATCTTGTCAAAAGAGAAAAAATTTAGTATAATATAATTAAAAGGAGGTGTTTGTTCTGATAAACCGTAGAGATAAAATAAAAAGAGATTTCTCTATGCGCCCTGAATCTGATGATATTTATGGGGCAAATTATAAGACCATTGACTTCTCTAAAATTAGAGTTGGTATAAAGAATTTGGAAGATGCAGTTATTAATGTAGGAGAATTAAAGAAAATAAATCCTCGATTAGCTGATAAAACTACAGTTCTTAATGCCATAGATAATTTTGATTTAGAAACAATGAGAGATGTATCCAATTTCTTTTATAAAACAAGTGGTATTTATAATCGTCTATGTCGGCATATGGCATATTTATATAGATATGATTGGTTCGTTACTCCTTATATCCCAAATCCAGAAAAAACTAAGTCAGATAAGGTTTTAACTCCTTTTAATAATGTTTTAACATATTTAGAAAATTTTAACATAAAGAAATTTCTTGGTGAAGCGGCATTAAAAGTAATTAAGAACGGCTGCTATTATGGTTATTTGGTAGAAATTGATTCTGCTCATGCAGCAGTACAAGAGCTACCTGCAAAATATTGCCGCTCTCGTTTTTCTGTTGGAGGGAAGCCTGCAATAGAATTTAATATGAAATTTTTTGACCAGATATATCCAGATAATGAACAAAGGCAAAAAATTTTGAAGAATTTTCCAGAGGATTTTCAAAAAGGCTATCGCCTATATAAAACAGGTAAATTAGTAGCAGACTTTCAAGGGGATACTCAAGGATGGTATCTATTAGACGTAGAGAAAGCTTTTAAATTTAATCTTAATGGAGAAGATTATCCTTTTTTTATTTCTGTTATTCCTTATTTAATTGATTTGGATGAGGCACAAGCTTTAGATAAAAAAAGAATGGAACAAAAACTTTTAAAAATTCTTATCCAAAAGCTCCCTCTTGATAAAAATGGAGATTTAATCTTTGACCCAGATGAAGGGAAAGAACTTCATAAAAATGCAGTTCAAATGTTAAGTAGAGCTATTGGAGTGGATGTATTAACTACTTTCGCTGATGTTAGTGTAGAAGATATGGCAGATACAAGCAATGTATCTTCTTTAGACGAATTAGAAAAAGTTGAAAGAACTGTATATAATGAGTCTGGTACTGCTCAAAATTTGTTTAATACAGATGGAAATTTAGCTCTTGAAAAATCATTATTAAATGATGAAGCTACTATATATAATTTAGTACAACAGTTTGAAATGTTTTTAAATGATTTAATTAAGTCTTTTAATAACAGTCCTAAAAAAATGTCCTTCCGAGTTCAAATTTTGTCTACAACCATTTATAATTATAAAGATTTAGCAAAATTATATAAAGAACAAACTCAATTAGGTTATTCTAAGATGCTTCCGCAAATTGCGTTAGGTCAAACTCAAAGAACCGTTCTTGCGAATGCTTACTTTGAAAATGATATTCTTGACCTTGTACACGTTTTTATTCCTCCTCTTATGTCAAGTACTATGAATGCAGAAGGTATTACTTCTATCGCTGATGCAAAAGACCGTGTTCATAATGACCAAACAGGAGATAACCAAGCAGGAAGAAAAGAAAAGCCAGATGACCAAAAAAGCGAAAAAACAATTGCTAATAGAGAATCTATGAGTTGAGAAAGGAGAAAATGAAATGCATCAATCTGTTGCTACAATTGATTCACCACAATTTATTAATTTGCAGCCTTTAGATATTAACCCTTTAATGTCTAGCTGTGAAATAAAGGTTTTATATATTGGACAAAATAGAAACCATTCTTATATTACAAAAGAAGTTGCGACTGAGATGTCTAAGACTTTGCGTGGCAGCCCTATTGTTGGTTGGTACAAAGAAGAAAAAGAAGATTTTGCTGACCATGGAGATGTTGTCATTATAGATGATGAAGGCATTAAATTTAAATGTATGACAGTTCCTTATGGTTTTGTCTCTCCAGATGCAAAAGTATGGTTTCAAAATTTTACAGATACAGACGAGTTTGGAAATGAAGTTGTTAGAGAATATTTAATGACTACGGGCTATCTTTGGACTGGTCAATTCGAAGAAGCTAAAAAGGCGTTGGAAGGAAGCGGCAAGCCCCAATCAATGGAGCTAGATGAAAATACTCTTAATGGACATTGGGCAGAAGATAATAATAGTCATATGGACTTTTTCATTATAAATGACGCCACTTTTTCAAAACTATGTATTTTAGGTGACGATGTTGAACCTTGCTTTGAAGGCTCTAGTGTTACTAAGCCTACGATTAGTGAAGGTTTTAACGATTATAAATTAAATAAAAATCCAGATATTAGATATACTTTATTTAATATGATGAAGGATTTAGAGTACGCATTGAAAGGAGACAAGAATATGCCTACAGAAAATACTCCTGTAAGTGAGCCAGAGACTACTACTCCTGTAGCTGAACCTGCAGCCCCTACTGAAAATTCTTTGGACAATTCTGAACAAGCTTCTGCTACTGAAAGTCAGAATAATACAGAGGCATCAGAAGGCAATTCTGATTTTGCTAAGAAAGACGACGACAAGAAGAAGTCTGATGATGATTCCAATAAGGATGATAGCAAAGACGGAAAAGATGCTGAAGATTCAAAGGACGATTCTGATACAGAAGACAAGGATAAGAAAAAGAAGTTTGAGCTTTTGATAGAGGAACATGAAACTTTGAAAAAGAATTTTGCTGCTCTTCAAGAAGATTATAATGCACTTGTTGCTTTTAAGAACAGTATTGAAGATAAGCAAAAGGATACAATGATTGATAGCTTCTATACTCTTTCTGATGAAGATAAGAAAGATGTTATTGAGAACAAAGCGAAGTATTCTCTTGATGAGATCGAAAGCAAACTTTCTGTTCTGTTTGCTAGACAGCAGAAGCAGAAGACAGAAGATGAGGTTTCTTCTACTAAGCAGGATAGCCCTGTTACTACTTTCTCAATTCCCGAGGGGAATGAGTCTGTACCGGGTTGGATTGCCGCTTTGAGAAATACAAAAAAGAGTAAAGAATAAGGAGGACAATTAGATGGCTGCTACTACTATTAGTAGAATTGGTTTTGGTCAAGTTGAACCAAACCATCTTTCTGCACAGAGAACTTCTCAAATTTATGCACAGCTCCCTGCAGCTAAGGCAACAGAAATTCTTGAGAATGGTCAGTTTGTAAAGTATGATTATAAAGCAGGTGAAGTAAATACCACTGGCAAGGGCGAATGGATGATGGTATTTAATGAAGTAAAGCTTTATGAGCATAGAGACACTTATAAGGATTTCGCCCAGATGAAGAAGAATTACACCAATGGAGAAATGGTTCCTCGTGTAATTAAGACTAATATTGGTGATATCTATACAACTAATACTATCGGCGCAGGTAATACTGACAAGGATGCTAAGTATGCAGGAATTGAGCTAACAGAGGGCGATGAGCTTGCTCCAAATGCTCAGGGATTCCTTGATAAGGATTCTGCTGCAGCTGCTGAATCTTGTGTATGGCAGGTAGTTAAGATTTATACTCTCGCTGACGGACAGCCTGCCGTTAAGCTTATGAGAATTAAGTAATAGAAGGAGGTAAAAGATAATGGCACTTGATGTAAAGGATTTACACACACTTTTTAATATCACTGCTAAGGCATCCCCTTCTACTTCTTATGATTTTAAGGGAGAGAAGTTTAGCTATGATGATTTGAATGATACTCTTAGAAGTGAGCTAAGAGAAATTGCTGGTACTTACTCTCTATTCCGCAAGAATAAGAACGTTATTTTTGAACTTATTGAGCAGGCAATTGATGATGTCCTTCCTAAGAAGGTTATGGACCAGTATAGCCAGTTCGCAGAAGTTAAGACTTTCGCACAGGGCGACCGTCCTATTTTCTATCAGAGAATTACTGCTGCTTCTAAGAAGAGAGCAAAGCAGTTTATCACCAAGGTTGGTCTTGCAGGTATCTATGAGGTATTCAAGCTTGATGGTAGAAAGTATGAAGTTGAGACTAACGCATATGGCGGAGCAGCTCAGATTGGCTTCGAGGAATTTCTTGATGGTCGTGTAGATATGGCTGACGTTTATGATGTAGTCCTTGAGGGTCTTGATGAAGTTGTTTATACTGAAATTGCTAAGGCTCTAAAGGGTATGGCAGACTCACTTCAGACTGTTAGTCCTAATAATAGAGTTGCAGCTAGTAACTTTGTAGAGGCTGATATGGACCGTCTGCTTGCTATTTCTGACTCTTACGGCACAAAGAGCACAATTTATTGTACTTTTGAGTTTGCCGCAACAATGATTCCTTCTGACGGATGGATTTCTGAGGAAATGAAGAACCAGAAGTGGAATAACGGTTATCTCGGTAATTATAAGGGTCACAATGTAGTAGTTCTTGCGCAGTCTTATACTGATACAACTAACTCTACTAAAGTAATTGACCCAAGTTATTGTTATATTCTTCCTAATGGTGGAGAGAAGCCTATTAAGATTGCTCTTGAGGGTGAAACCATTGTAAGAGATATCGACAATGCTGACATGTCTAAGGAGATTCAGGTTTACAAGAAGATGGGTATTGGTGCAGTATTTACTCCTAATATCTGTGTATATGTAAATACTTCTCTTAGGGTTTAATTAATATATAAATAAAAGGGCTAGGGGATAAAATTACATAATTAGTATTTTATCCCCTCTTTTTTATTAAGGAGAAAAAGGAGTCTTATTATGGAAAATTTGTTAGATAATGATTACCTTGTTAAGGTTTCAAATAGAGGCAGCGGAGTAGTTAGTTATGTAATAAAAGATATGAATAATCTATACAGAGCTTTCTATTATCGCGAAACAAAGGAAGTTCCAATGAAGGAGTTACGTGCTTTGAGCTTCCAGCCAGGTGGATTGGTACTATTGAAAGATTATCTTATCGTAGAGGATGAGGTGGCAGCGAGAGAACTCTTTGGTGAAGAAGTTGAGCCAGAGTATTCTTATACAGAAGACGATGTAAAGGAATTGCTTTTACATGGTTCACTTGACCAGCTTAAAGATTGTTTAGATTTTGCTCCTCAAGCTGTTCTTGATTTAGTACAAATGGTTGCTACTTCTTTGGAGATTAATGATATTTCTAAGAGAGAAGCAATTAAGGCTAAGACTGGTTATGATGTAACAAAGGCAATACAGATTGAGAAAGAGCTAGAAGAAGAAGATGAGCTTCCTAAGGAAGATGAGAAGAAGAGACGTACAGCTCCAATAAAACAGGAGCCTACGACTCCGACTAGACGTACAACAGCACCAAAGTATAATGTTGTAAAGTAAATAAAAGAAAGGGTGTAGAGAATATGATAAATACAACGCCCTTCTCTAATGTTTATGACAGTTTCCTTTCAAAAGTTACGGATGATATGTATATGGAACTTACAGAGCTTGAAACCTATGCTCTTCTTAATGAAATGTTGATGACAGCAATTCATAAATTTGAGTTCCCTCGTATTAATCTATATGATTTTGAAGAAACTTCTTTTGAAGATGAAACTTTTTACTGCGGGGCAGATAGTAATTACACTACTGCCACCGCTCTTATTTATAATGAAGGAGTTTTTAATAATCTTTTGACCAATGAAGAGATTAATATTCTTGCTACATACATGGTTGTTGAATGGTTTGGTCAACAATTAGCCAGTATTGAGAATACCCGCATGAAATATAGTGGCGATGATTTTAAATTTACTTCTCAAGCTAACCATATGCAAAAACTATTAACTATGAAAAAAGATTATGAAAGAGAAGGCTTTCATCTTCAACGTTTATACAAGAGAAGAAAACTCAATGCAGATGGGATTATGGTGTCTACTCTTAGTTCATTAATGAGTAACGATTGAGGTGGCGCCATGGTTGAAATTAAATATAATGGAGTTATTCAGAAAGAGGCTATTCAAAATAGCCTTAAACGATTGACTAATCAAATATATAAGTTATTGCCCGTAAGAGAAGAGGGTGGGGACTGGGAATCTCCTCTTATTACTATTTTAGTAGAGCTTGCAGGCATGACAGAAATTCTTATAGATTATCATAATTTGCTATTACCATTATTAGCAAAGTTAGAAGGATTGTTAGTTTTGACAGCAGAGAAAGACTTCTCTGTATATCGGAAAACAATCTTTGAAAGTTTAAGCATTTTAAGCCGCATTTTGCAGACAATATGAGGGGTGAGAAAAATGGCTGGATTAGATAATTTAAATACTCGCCTTAACTATTATGGTAAGACACAGCATGATAGATTTATTGATGATAAATTAAGAAGTCTTAGACAAGCTTTATTATACTCTTATCAACGAGCGATTATCACTTTACAAGATGAGCGTCAATTTCTTTGTTTGATGAATCCAGATAAGGTTAAAGATAATTATGATGATAAAGTTATTTCTATTCCTTTTAATGATATTTGCCTTAATTCTCCAAGAAAAGGTAAAACAACTGTTTCTAGAGAAGTAATAGGAATGAAACCGGGAGATACTTTTTTTTGGGAAGCAACTAATACTTATTGGATTGTTACATTAAGGTTGATACAAGAATTAGCTTATTTTAAAGCGACTGTCCGCAGGTGTGATTATGAAATTGATATTTATGACAAATATCATTATCATGTCTATGTTAGAGGTCCAGAAGAAACTCAAATAGATTGGAAAAGTATGCAGAATGCTGTTTATAATGGACTAAATTATAATATTGTTTTAACAGTAACCAAAGATAAAATAACTTCTAGTTTCTTTAAGCGTTTTGCTAAATTAAAAGTAAATGATAGGAACTGGGAAGTTCAAGCTACAGATGATATGAGTAGAGAAGGTATTATTGATGTTTACCTTAAAGAATATTTTACTAATAGCATCGAAGAAGAGCAAAAAGAATATGAAAAAGAAAATCCTCCTGAGCAAAAACCAGATACTTTAGTTAGAATAATTGGAGAAGAAATTATTTATCCTTATGACATTAAGAGTTATAAAGTAGCAGGATTAGAAAAAGGGACTTGGTCTGTTGACAATAAAAAAATTAAAATATTATCTCAAGATGAACTTGAATGTAAGATAGAAGTTATGTCAGGTAAATCTTGTAGTTTTAATTTGACATATACTACGGAGAATGAAGATACAGTAACTTTAAAAGTTATTGTTGCTTCATTATAAAGGAGAAAAGAATATGAAGAAAGATTTAGCAATGCCGCCTTTTGAGTCTTCTTTTTTGTCTTGTGAGAAAGACACTGAAATTATATTAAGGAAGCTTTTTATTGAAAGCCGCCCTTATAGCGATTTATTAAAGCGGTTACTAATTATTAACACCCCAGATTGTATTGATAACAAAACTAGCCCAATCTATCAAAAGAAAATTGATGAAATATCTTTAAAAGATTTGGTTGATAAACAATATATTAGGATACAACCTAAATTATATTTTGCTGAACATGAGGAAGTAAAATCTTATTTAATTATAAGTTATGATAATTTTACTCCTAATGCAACTAATCCACAGTTTAGAGATTGCATCGTTTCAATTGATATCATTTGTAATAACGATTATTGGGATTTAGGAGATTATCGTAATAGACCTTTAAAAATTGCAGGATATATAGATGGAATTTTAAATAATAGTAAATTAACTGGAATAGGTACTTTCCAATTCCTTGGTTGTAATCAATTAATTTTTGAAAATTTAGCTGGATATACTTTGCTATATCAGGCTATTCATGGAAGCGATGATAAAATTCCGGGTGAGGAAGATGATTAATAGACTAGTTCTTATGACTGGTAATGATATTCCTTTTAGAGAAGGGAATATCGTTATTCATTCTCCTACATTAAAAGAAATTGGTGTTATTGGAGAAGATACTTTTTTAATGGGCTGCCAGCTATTAAATTTTTCAAAAGATATTCTTAGCGAGAAGGACAAAAGTCATTTATCCAATAAAAGTAATTTTGAGATATTTATGTCAATGATGAGTGACACTCAAAGCATTGAATTATTAGAACAAAAGCAAAAGGTTTTTGCTACTCTTTTTTTACTATTTCCAAATTATACTTTTAAATTTATTCCCACTAAAGGAATTGTCTTTTATCAAGAAGAGAATCAATGTGGAGAAATAAATGAAAGTAATTATGAACTTTTTAAAAAGTATATCGTAGAAATTTTCTGTTTAAGTAAAGCTACAGAAGGTAGTAGCTATAATCCTGCTGGTGAGAAGGCGCGGCAGCTAGCAGAAAAATTTAAAAAAAGGCATCAAAAATTAGCAGAATTAAAAGGGAATAATAGCAATGAAATTGCTATTTTTTCTCGCTATGCTTCTATTCTTTCTATTGGTATGAAAATCCCTTTACAAGAGGTTTTACAAAATACCATTTATCAATTATTAGATTTGTATAACCGATTTGAATTAAAGGAATATACAGATTATTATTTAAGAGCTTGTCTTGCTGGCGCTAAAGGAATGAAAGAACCAGAAGACTGGATGAAAGATATCTATGAAAATTGATTATAATTGCTCTTAGCAATTTGAAGTGCGGCATTGCCGCTAAAAAGAAGTTATTACTATTTTCTAAAGGAGGAAAATATATGAAATTTGGTGTTCGCGAAATTGCCAATGTAGTATTTAGAGCTAAATCTGCAGTAAAGATTGGTAATACTAAATTTAAAGTAGGACAGCCTGTTCTTTACCTCGATACAGCTAAGACTTCTACCCTTGAAGGTGCAGCAACTACTGTATATGCACAGGGTGGACGTGGTAACACTCGTCTAATCGCATGGGAAGGTGAAAAGACTTTAACATTTACCGTTGAAGATGCATTGCTTTCTCCTCTTGGCTTCTCTATCCTTTCTGGTGCTGGTCTAATTAAGGGCACAGAAACTGAAATGGTGCACGTTCATACCACTACTCGTCAAATTATTGATAGTACTGGTAAAATTGATTTGAAGGATGCTCTTGAAGCAGAAGACAAGATATGCCAGGACGCACCTCTCTTCGTTCTTGGAACAGAGGAAGATGGTTCTCTTGATGGTAGTGTTCTTACTGTAAAGACTGTTGAGGAAGATGGCAAGTCTGTAACAGTAGATGTTACTGATGATACAGAGGGTAAATATAAGTCTAAGGTTGGCTCTACTGTTGTAGTAGATTATTATATAATCAAGAAGAGTGCAAATGTTTCTGAAATTCAGATTGACGCAGAAAACTTCGCTGGTTATTACTATGTTGAAGCAGATACTCTATTCAGACGTCAAGATAATGGTGTAGATATGCCTGCTAACATTACTCTTCCTAATGTAAAGATTCAGTCTAACTTTACTTTTACAATGGCTTCCACTGGTGACCCTTCAACATTTACATTCACCATGGACGCATTCCCTGGTTACACTTACTTTGATAAGACAAAGAAAGTTCTTTGTGTAATTCAGATTGTTGAAGATACAACTGCAGCAAGCACTAAATGGGATACTGTAATGCCTCACGAAGAGCATACTACTGAAAAGGAAAAGGATTTTGCAAAACCTGACAAATATCCTGACTCTTTCGATAGTACAACAGTCTAATTTTAAGAATTATGAAAATGGGGACAGATATAATATATCTGTCCCCATTTTTTGTTTATATAAAAGGAGATGAAAGAGTATGAGTCAAAATAGTTTAATTGGAGAATATGTCCATTATAGAAGAAAAAACTATGAAAAGCATGGTATTACAAAAGAAGGTCTTTTTAAAGCATTTAATTATAATGAATATCAAGATAAGATACAAAGAAAACTTTCTGCTACCTATTGGGCATCAGAGAATAAAAATAAGCAAAGAATGGAAGATTCATTAAATGCAATTTTTTCTAATAAAAAAGAAGTACCTTCAAATATTGCTGCTATTAGAACAGAAATTGAAAAAAATTTATTAGCACATTTTGGTTCTTCATTAGGTAAAATAGATTGGTCAACAGGTAATGTTACTAGTTTAAATTCTTTTAGAAATAAATCTGAAGTCGAATCACAAATGAATAAAATTATAAGGATTGAAGAGAATCAACAAAGTGTTGAATTGTCCACTTTAATGAAAAGAATTAATGCTATAATTGCTATTATGAATAATATGAAAGATATTAAGAAAAAAGATGAATTAAAGGTAAAAATAAATGATATTACTATTCTTTTTAATAAAATTCTTTCTTCTCATAAAACCGAATTAAAACAAGCAGAATTAGGTACAACAGTAAAACAATTATTAAATAAAAATGAAAAGCAGATGGAACAAGTTTTACTCTCTTTAAAAGGGAAACAAAGTAAGAATACTTTAAATTTAATATCTGCTATTAATCAAATTATTGCTGATTACCGCGTAAGAGCTCCAATTAATTTACAAAAAGGGGACTTATTTGAGTTAGCAATTAGCTATGCACCCACGGTGGCTATGAAATGCTCTTTAGAAGAGCTTAATAATACTTTAAAAAATGTTGCTAGTTCTGTGGTAGGAACATCTGGTAAAAAGCCTCCTAAAATTGATTTAAAGTATTTCTCTAAAGATTTTCAAGATTTAAGTTTAAATGCTTACTCAAAAGATGGTAACTTTTTAGTATCTTCTATTGCTTCTCAAAACAAAGTCGATGTAAAACTTCAATGGGAAGATACAGCATCTTTTGTAAATATTAGTGCTAAAAACGTTAATCTTCAATCTCCCTATGGAGTTCATATCCTTTCTGGTTCTTCTCTATTATACTTAATTCAAGATGAAGATTCTGCTTTTGTCAATCACTATTTAAATATTATTGCTAGCCACCCTGAGGATGGGGCAGTAACGAGTCCACAAGCACAAGTTGCTTTAGCGCATGAAACTATGAAATATGCTATCATTTTTAAAGCTTTCACTGGTCAAACAGTAGGTAAAGAAGGGGAGAATGCGACTATCTTTATTGTTAATGATAACTCAAAAGTTAATGGAGGAATAAAAGTTTACGATTTAAGTGATGTTATTGAAAAAGCAAGGAACCACCTCAATTCTTTTGATGTAACTGCAAATAGTCTTCCTTTAGATTCTTTAAGTAATTCATTAGATAATTCATATATTCCTCAAAATTCTAAAGCAAGAATCACAAAACTATTACAAGATGTTCATTCACAAAAAATCTCTGTAGCATTTAATTCTTCTTTCTTAAGCAAAATTTGACTTTTAAGAATTTTTGTGCTATAATATATTAAGAAAGAAAGAAAGGAAAAAGAAAAAATGGCTAAGACAAGTTTTACTAATTTAAAGCTTAAAGTAAATTCAGAAACAACTTCTTTTACTTTTAATAATAGTAATATAGAGGTTTTACAGTATCTTCCAATTGAAGATAAGTATGATTTAATTATGATTACTTTACAGAAGGCACAGGAAGGGGCTGTTTATAATCCTCTAAAGCTAGAAATGTATTTTAATCTTAATCTTGTATATCTTTATACAAACATTTCTTTTACTGAAAAACAAAAGGAGAATGAAGGAAAGCTTTATGATACTATTGTAAGTTCTGGTTTGCTTGATGAAATTATTTCTCATCTTAATGAGGATGAATATAATGACCTCATAAAGATGATGGAAAAGTGTGTAACATCATATACACAAAAGGAGCGTTCTATTGCTGCAAAGCTCGCAGATTTTATTGAAGAGCTTCCTGAAAAGATGAGCGAAGCAGCAAAGATTGCTGAAAATTTTAATCCTGAGCAGTTTAAGAATGTAATTGATTTTGCTACTGCCGCCAATGGTGGAAGACCTATCCAGATGTCAACAAAGTCTTGATTGGACATAACAAATTAAAATATTTGCCTTCATTATCAAAATAAGATAGTGAAGGCTTTATTTTTGTATAAAGCAGGCGGATTTTAAAGGAGGAATATAAGTAATGGCTAATGGTAGCATTATATATAATGTGGGCTTCAAGGTAGATTCTAATGGTCTAAAAGCAGCTCAACAAAATTTGATAAAATTAAAAGAAACACTTTCTTCAATTGGTTCAATTAGTACAAGTAGTTTAATTTCTCCAAGTTTATCAACTGAACAACAAGGGGTTTTAAGGAAGCAAATAGAAGATGCCAAGGCAGCAGGAAAGACGATAGAGAAGATTTTACAAGAAAGTTACAATCCAAAATTAAATACAATTAATATCACTAAATTTAATCAAGCTTTAAAGCAATCTGGTAGTTCAATTAGCGAACTTGGTAAAAAATTAGCTGGTTTTGGACCCCAAGGCGTTACAGCTTTTCGACAATTGACTGCACAAATTGCTAGTACGAAAGTTCAAGTTAAAGAAACAAATAAACTTTTAGAAGAAATGGGTACCACAATTAAAAATACTATTAGATGGGGTATCACTTCTTCTATTTGGAATAATATGACTGGCTCTATAGAAAAAGCTTGGGGTTTTGCGAAAAAACTAGACAGTTCATTGAATGATATCCGTATTGTTACTGGGAAATCAGCAGATGATATGGAAAAATTTGCTATACAAGCGAATAAAGCAGCAAAAAATTTAGGTTCAACCACAACAGATTATACTAATGCGTCTTTGATTTATTATCAGCAAGGTTTGGATGATGCTGAAGTTAAAGCAAGAACAGAGACTACTTTAAAGGCAGCTAATGTTACAGGACAGTCTACTGCAGAAGTATCAGAACAATTAACTGCAGTATGGAATGGTTATAAAGTTTCTGCGAATGAAGCAGAATTATATGTAGATAAACTATCTGCTGTTGCTGCAACTACTGCATCTGACCTAGAAGAACTTTCAACTGGTATGTCTAAAGTTGCGTCTGCTGCTAGCATTATGGGTGTTGATATTGACCAATTAAACGCCCAATTAGCTACTATTGTATCTGTTACTAGACAAGCACCGGAGTCTGTTGGTACTGCATTAAAAACAATTTATGCTCGTATGGGAGATATTGAAGCAGGTCTTGATACAGAAACTTCTTTAGGTAGTTACACTAAAGAAATGAAAGCAATGGGCTTCAATGTTTTAGATACTAATGGCAAATTAAAAGATATGGGTGCAGTCATTGAGGAGATTGGTGGGAAATGGAATACTTTATCTCGTGAACAGCAAGTTGCCCTTTCTCAAACAATGGCAGGTACTCGTCAATACAATAACCTATTATCTCTCTTTGATAATTGGGATATGTATACAGAGTCTTTAAATACTTCTAAAAACGCTGCTGGAGCTCTTCAAAAACAGCAAGATACTTATATGGAGTCAATAGAGGCTCATTTACAAAAGTTAGAAACAGAGGGTGAAAGAGTTTATAACTCTTTGTTTGATGCTTCTGAAATTAATCCTTTAATTGATGCTATTACTACAGTTGTTTCTTTAATAGGAGATTTAGTAGATAGTCTTGGAGGATTACAACCTATTTTAGCATTGGTTAGTGGTTTATTTATAAAAACTTTTTCTGGACAGATTGGAAGTAGCATTGCCACCGCCGTAATTAATTTTAAAAATGCTAAAGAAAATACTCAAGAGCTTGCTGCAGGAATGGAAGTTTTAAAAGAAATCAGTAATAGTGCGATTGATTCTACTTCTAAAACTATGGCAGATATGGGTGAAAAAGTTAAAAGCCTTGCTAAAGAAGGTATTATTACTCAAGACCAAGCGGATAATTTAAGTAGTTATATTGAGAGAATTAGAAATCTTGGAGAAGAATACGATAATACCGCAGACAAGTTAAGAGAGTTAAATAAAGCAAAAGCGCAAATGCAGGACGCGTTAGGTGGGCAACTTACTGAGAATGGTAATGTAACAGAAGGGTCTCTAATTCAAGAAGGATTTAAAGGCACAGATAAAGAGATTACTTCTGTTGATTTTGAAAATATTGCAAAAAAAGCAAAAGAAAGAGAAAATATAAGTCAAGAAACTTTTCAAGAAGGTTTTAATCAAGGCAAGACAAGAGAAGAAGTAATTTTAGAGCAAAATGATGCCTATCAAAAAGTAATTGATAAAATAAATGAACAAAGAGAAGCTTTAGAAGATGCTCAGGAAGCTGCAATAAATTATAGTGACTCTTTGAGTTCAATGGCAGAAAAATTTGAAAATAAAAATAATACAAAAAATAAATTTTCTAGTGCAGCAAAAAGAACTACTGCAGAATTATTAGATTCAAATAGTGATGTTTCAAAAGCAGCAAAAAATAGCGAAGAAGTAAAGAAAGCATTAGAGCAATTACAGAAAGCCAATGACAATATTCCTAAGAAAAATAAAGAGATTACACAAGAGATACAACAACAATATAATGAAGCTTTAAAAAAAGTTGCAGAAGCGTATAAAGAATATATTGAAGGGGCAGCAAATGAAACATATGACACACAAAATGATTATTTAAATAATCTTGAGGAGAACGCAAGAAACGCTGCTTTAGGAATTGAAGATGATTTAAATAACGCTTTAAAGAATATTCAAGAGCAAGAAGACAATGCAGAAGAGGGCTTTAGAGATAGTATAAAAGATATTGATTTTTCTGTTGAAGTTCAAAATGCTACAGAAACAGTAGGCGCTCTTACAGAAATTACAACTAGTTTTAATTCTTTATTAAATATTGTTGACATTTGGAATAATAAAAACTTAGATGTTGGACAAAAAATTGAACAATCTTTAATGGCTGCTGCTGCAGCCTTCCCGCTTTTAATAAATGGTTTTCAGACTTTAGATAAACATTTAAAAATAACTTCTACTTTAAAAGATATATTTAAAGCTAAAACAGATGCTGCAAGAGCTGCACAAGCTGCAGAGGCTGCTCAAACAGAATTAGATACATTAAAAAGACAAAGACATTTATTGGTCTTGCAAGCTCAAAACGGAAGCCAAGAAGCTTCTAATGCATTAAAAGAAATAGATGTTGAGATTACAACAAAAGAAGCTGCAGCAACAGAACTGGCAAAAGTAGCTACAGATAAACGTACAGCATCGCAGGAAGCATTAAATGCTGCGTTATTAGCCAATCCTTTAACAATTGTTTTAGGAGCTATTGTTGCTGTTACGGCTGCGTTAGCGATTTGGAAAAAAGCAGAAGAGAGTGTAGCTGAAGCTCAGCGAAATAATAGAGATGCCGCATTAGAAAAAATTGCTGCAAAAAGACAAGAAATTGATGCAAATAATGAAGTCGTAAAATCTTATCAAGAATTATTAGACCAATATGAAGAACAAGATATAAGCAAAACTCAATTAATTGATAAAACGAAAGAGTTAATCACCTCTTATGGTAATGAAATTAATGTTTTAGATTTACTTGAAGGAAAATATGAAGATGTAAAAAAAGCTATTATTGAAGCAAGAAAAGCTGAATTACAAGAGCAAATAGACATCGAAAATGAGTACCAGCAAAAAGAAGACCAAGAAATTGGAGCCACTTTAGCAGCAGCTGGAATTAATTCAGATATCAGGTCAAGTGATGTAATTACTGGTATTGGCAGAGGACTAATGGTTGGTGCGTCTGTAATGATGCCATCAATTATCGGGACGGAAGCATCTACAGGCACTATTGGACAGCTTTTTACTGATAATGTAAGTAAAGATAATGGCACTATTATGTTTAATACTGGTCTTTCTGGTCATGATGAAGGAGATGTTAATAGTGCATTAATGGGGTCAGGTCTTTTTAGCGCTTCTTCTAATAGGGTCACTGGCTTTGGTTCTTCTGCGCAAGAATTGTCTTTAAGCAAAAAGATAGAGAATAATGAAGATTTTATAGATTTTTATGATAGATTAGAAGATACTTATTCTCATATGTCTGATTATATCGATAGTGCTACTTTAGCTAATTCAGAAGAGTATCAAGCCATAGGAGAGTGGCTAGAATCTAATAAAGAATTTGTTGATGCAGCGAAAGAAAGTCTAACTATTGAAGCGGCTAATAAAAATGAACAAAAAGCTTATGATTTAGATTTTGATAGTGTTAATAATTTAAAAGAGTACAAAGATAAAAGAGAAGAATTATATAATGAAGTTTTACAGAATGCATGGGATGCAGGGGAAGACACTATAACGAGAGAAGAAGTAGAAAAAAGAGTTGATGAAATAATTAAACAAACTTCTGTTTCTGGTGCAGATTGGATTGGTAAAGGTACTTTTTCCGAAAATTTAGTAGAGAGATTTGGAGAAGAAAATAGAGGAGAAATAGATAAAATCTTAGATGATTTATCAGAAGAAGAGCTTAATACTCTATTTACTATGGATGTAGACGAAATAAAGTCTCTTGATGATTTAAATCATTATGTAGAAAAAGCAAAATATACTGTTGAAAAAGAAAAGATAGAATTAAAAATCACCACAGCAGACTCTGCTATTGAATCTCTTGAAAAAGGAAAAGATTTAACAGAAAAACAAATTACTGCATTAAAGGAATTAGAAAAACAATATCCTGCATTGGCAGATGTACAAGATAGGACTTCAAAAAATTATTTAGAAAGATTAACTCAAATTAGAGAAGCTTTAGAAAAAGAAAAGATTGAACAACAAGAAAATATTCGTAATTTAGATATTGATGAAGCTAAAAAATTAATTATAGAAGCTGAATTAGACCCAGAGAAAGAGAAAGAACTTACTAATAAATTAAAAGAAATTACTGAACAAGACTACAAAGTAATAGTAGAGATAAAAGCAGATGTACAGTCAGATTTTGATTCTATTACTTCTACAATGGACAATATTAATACTGCGGCTTCTAAAATTGGAGATAACTTCATTGTTGCAGCAAAAGATATTGAAGAATTAAATGAAGCTTTTCCTGGTATCCTTGCTGGAATTGAATTTTTAAATAATGGCACTGTCCAATTAAATGAAGATGCAGTAAAAGCAGCGATGGAAGCTTCAAAGAGAGAAGTAGCAGCAGATACTAATACAGCTATTCAAAAATTACAGAATGAAAAGACTGTATTAGAAATGAAGAGAGATTCTGCATATAAAATTGCTGAAATAGCTAAAGGATTAGCAAATGGTGATGTAAAATTAACTGATGTACAGTCTGAGTTAAATGAAAATCTTAATCTTTTAAAAGAAAATAATGCTACAGAAACGTCAAGGGTAGAGCAAGAAGAATCTATTAATGTAGCTGAACAAGCAAAAAGTTCTTCTGAAAATATGGCTCAAAATTTTGCGAGTGCTTATGAAGCTATGTCAGAAGATTCTCAACGCTTCGCAGAAATAGCTAAACATAACTTAAAAGTTGCAACCACAGGAGATGGAGATACAATCTCTAAATGGGGAGAAGCCTTTAATACCCAATGGAAAGGTAAAAGTAATGATTTAGGTACTGTTGCATCTGCAGACGCAGCAAAATTAATTACCTATGATGATTTTGGCGACGCAGAAGCAAATTATGCTCAAATAGCAGACTCTTTTATGATGCTAGGAGATGCTTATGATGAAACTGTCAATAATATCAGTGGAAAGATGGCAGAATTATTAGCAAGGTCTCAAGAAGCAGCACATGCATTCGATAAAACCGTATCTGGAGGCTCATCTGATAAAGCGATTGATGATAAAATTGACAGATATCATGATATCAATATCGAATTAGATGACATGGAAAAAGCTATTGAAAGAGTTTCTAAAGCGCAAGAGCATTTAATTGGCAAAGACTTAATTATTGCGCAAGAACAAGAAATTAAATTATTAAAAGATAATATTAAATTAAGAAAAGAAAAATTAAAAATTCAACAAAATGAAGCCAAAGAATTACAAGGGCATCTGCTTGCGGATGGTGTAAAATTTAATGAAGATGGTTCTGTTGCTAATTATGCTAAAATTATGCAGCAAAAAATTAATGAAGCGAATGCTACTATTAAAATGGCTAATGCAGCTAATGATAAAGAGACAGCTAATGCAGCGAAGAAGAATTATGAAGAATTTAAGAAAAATTTTGAAAGATATGAAGCCGTAAGAGATGAAATTGAAGATTTAACTGATGAAATTACAGATGCTTTATATGAGCAGATTGAGAAAAAAGTTGCCGCATTTACTGCAAAAATTAGTGTAAAGCTTGATACTGCGAAAGCAGAAAAAGATTGGAAAGAATTTACAAATAAATTATTAATTCCTACTAATGATGCATTAGCTCAAATGAAGGCTCAAAATGACTTATTAAAGAGCGACCGCAGTATTGCAAGTAGAACTACAGCTAATTATGATAAAATTGTTCAGCAAGGTTTGAATGCTCAAGCGATGGTTGAAGGAACTGCCGCAGAAGGTACTAAATCAGTTTATGCTATTTGGGATGAACGTCTAAATGAAGGAAAAGGCGGGTATAGATTTGATGAAGCGAAGTGGAAAGAAGATATTGATTCTGCTTTGCAAGAGTCTCAAGACGCAATTCTTCAAATTTTAGATGATATTGATTCTCTTGGTAGCTCTTATATTGATTTACTAGAGCAAACTATTGACACACAGAAAGAGCAATTAGCTATTTATGATGATATGAATAGCTTATTAAATCACGCAGTTAAACTTCAAGAGCTGTTTACAGGAGAGAATGACTATGGAGCTAAAGCTTCTTTCTATGAAGAACAACAAAGAATAGCTAGAGAAAAAACTATAAATGCAGATAATCGTAGAACTTGGGCGATGGACAACATAGATTCTGCTAAGCAGGATTATTTAGACGCTAAAGCTCAATATGATGAGGCTGTTGCTTCTGGCACTGGTGATACTACAACTCTTGAAAAGTATTTAGACATCGCTAAGCAAAAATATGAAGATATTAAAAATGAGTTAAAAGACTCTACAGAAGATTTTTATACTTCTATTGAAGAGCAAATTGAAGCAGCTAAGAATGTATATATTAATACTGTAAATAAAGCTATTGCTGATATGGATAAACAGTTTACTGGTAATCAAGGTCTTTCTTATATCAGCGAAGAATGGGATTTAATTAATAAAAATGCAGATAGATATTTAGATACAGTAAATTCTACTTATGAAGTTCAATCTTTACAAATGAAATATCAAAAATCAATTAATGATACAAACAGTATTAGCGCACAGAAAAAGCTTAAAAAAGCAATGGAAGAAGAGATTAAGCTTCTTCAAGAGAAAGATAAATTAAGCCAATATGATATTGATAGAGCAAATAAAAAATATGAACTTACTTTAAAACAAATTGCGCTAGAAGAAGCACAAGCCAATAAATCTACTATGCGATTAAGAAGAGATGCACAAGGTAACTATTCTTATCAATTTGTAGCAGATGAAGATGCAGTAAATGATGCTCAACAAGAGTTATTAGCTTTACAAAATGAATTATATAATTTTGATAAAGAACGTTATCAACAAACATTAGATGATGCACTTGCTGTATATCAAGAGTATCAACAAAAAATGTTAGAAGCTGCACAAATCACTGACCCAGAAGAACGTGCTGCAAGAGAGCAATTAATAACTCAACAATATCAAGATTATATAGCTTCTATTGCTCAAGATAATAGTACTGTTAGTCAAAATCTACAGCAATCAGCTTTTGATTCATTGCGAGGTCAATATGATGTCAATGCACAAAATTTTGAAGCAATGACAAAAGGAATGTTTGAAGATTTTAGCCAGCTTACTGTTACAGATATGCCCTCTTGTATGGCTACTCTTGTAACTGGTTGGGATGGAAGCTTACAACAAATGGTAGATAAATTAGGTAATGAGGAAACTGGTTTTTCTGGGGCGGCTAAGAATGCCTTAGACATTATTACTGCTGCAGGAGTAGAATTAGATGATGAATTAATTACATTAGGAGAGCATTTTTCTGGTGAAGATGGCATTGCAGCGGGTATTTTAAATGATGTTAAAGATATTAATGAAGAGGTTAGTACTTTTAAAACAGAAGTTTTAGACCCGATTGTTGAGAAAGGACAAACAGAATTACCAGATGCTTGGAAAAAGTATAGAGATGGTGTAGATAAAGCTTCTGTTGCATTAAAAACTTTAACTGATAAACTTGGAACTACTTATACAAAAGCGAATAGCTTATATAAGAAATTACAAGAAATAGCTAGTCAAAGTCCAATTAATGTTAAAATTAATTATGAGACTACTGGAGACCCAACTACTCCTTCTGGTAATTATACTGGAGGAGGAGGAACTGGAGAACTGAGCGCAGGTAGCTCTTCAGACGCAGAAGAGGAAGAAAGCAATGTTCTACTTTGGAGAAATTCACCTTCTCCTAGTTCTTCTGTTGGGTATGACGGTTATGTTGCTAAGGAATACACTACTCAAATGCTATTAGAGGCGGCAAACCTTGAAAAAGATTATAATGCTATTAAGTCTTCTGCTTCTCAAGCTGATTTTATGCGGGCGCGCTTCCCAACTTGGAGAATTATAAATAGACAACAGACAAAAAGTTGGGGTAACACCATTCTTACTATACAAGAAGAAAAAACTGGTGTTATTGGTTATATTCCTGAAACTAGAGTAAAGAAATATGGTTCTTCTGGTATGAAATCTTTTGATACTGGTGGATATACTGGTGAATGGGGCAATGAAGGTCGTATGGCAATGCTCCATGAAAAAGAAATTGTATTAAATAAAGAAGATACTGCAAATATTTTGGATGCTGTTTCTATTGTTAGAAACCTAAGCTCTTTAATTTCTGTAATGAGCTCTTGTATGACAGGTTCGTTAAGTTCTTATTCAACTTTACCGAATATAGGCAATAGAACAGTTGACCAGAATGTTCATATTGAAGCTACTTTCCCGAATGTAACAGATTCTTCTGAGATTGAAGATGCATTAAATAATCTCGTTAATATTGCAAGCCAGAGAGCTTTCAATACTAGTCGTTAAATAAAAGCGGAGATAGTATTTTAACTATCTCCGCTTTTTCTTTTTGGACATTGTTTTTTAATTCTTAATTAGATTTTTTAAATATATAATAGAGATATGGAGAAAAAGGAGTGTGAAATTTTTATGGCAAAAGAGAATAATATAAATAATTCATCTTCTACTAAAACTAAAAATAGTTCAAATTTTGAAGAAAAAATTTGTCAAGCAATAGAAATTTTATCACAGCAAGCACTTAGTGCAGGAGGATACGATAGAACTATTCTTGCTACTGTTATAGAGGTAATAGATAGTTCTGCAGGAACTTATCGACTTAGACATCAAGAAAATACTTTTATAGCAAAAGCCGCTTGTCCGGGTATTGAATATTTTCAAAATACTCAAGTTTATGTTTTAGTACCAAAAGATGATTTTACCAATGAAAAAATTATACTTTGGTCAGCTGACTCTGAAAAGCATTTTGGTCCTTTACCTATTACTTCTATGACAATTAACACTACAGACCAATATACTGTTACTACGAGAGAAGGCGAAGAAAAGTATATAGCTATTTATGCTAGTACTGTGGGTGGAGGTAGTTAATAATGGAAAATGGACTACGTTTTTATTATGAATTTGCTCAAGGTACACCAAAAAATAGAATTATTAAAGTGCAAGATATGGATGGTAAAAGTATAAATATTAATTGGAAATTATCTGAAGAGGATAATACTGAAGAAAGTATAGAAATCTGTAATTTTATTATTGAAGTAGCTTGCTCTTGCCGTGGGATAGAAGGAAGTGCTTCTGGTGGCTGAGATGAATAATGACCGTATTTTTACTGAAAATATTATCCAAGTTACAGATAATATTTCTACTGCTGATATCTATTGGGAAGATGTGACAAAATTAGATGAAGATTTAATTCATAAAAATAATATGAAAATATTATCAATGTGTATTGGACGCACTATTTTAGATAGCACAGAAAAGCATATTGTTCTTTATGATGTTGCCGCCCATAGTGATTGGGAAAAAGCTACATTGGATTATATTTATGCTATTGGTAGTAATAGAGGAATATGTGGTTTATATTATATATCTTTAGGAAGAGTAGAAATTGAACCGCAAGAATTAAATTTATTAAGAGAAATAACTGCAGGTATAAAAGATGCAGCTATTACTTTTGATGGTGAATGGATTTTAAATGAAATTTCTAATGTTTTTTCTTTAAAAACTGAAGATAATCCATGGATATTTTATATATCCAATAATGGTATTTTATATAGAAAGCATGGAGCTAATTCTGCACCAGAGAAGATGGCAGAAGGTGCTTTATTGGTAGCAGCAGAAAGAGGATATTATCCACCAGAACGTCTAGAATTAGATTCAGACCAAGGATTAGTAGTATGTTATTTAAAAGAGAACAAAGAACTCGTTTATCGTACTTATGCTTACTCTAGTTTAACAGGTCAAAAAGAATGGTTTGCTGAAGAAATTATTGATACTTTTTCAGTAGAAGTAAAAGATATTTCTATACATCGGCTAAATGATTATCGAATGGGTGTGTGTGTCTGCCTTATAGATGGAGAGGGATATAAAAATCTTTGGTATATCACTGATAGAAGTTATGCTCAAATGGCATTTAGACCTGAACATTTTTATATTGCTCCAGCAGTAATTCATAATCCTATTTATGGTTATGTTAATTATGATGATAATTGTAATACTCTTATTCAGCCAAAATGGGAATGGTCTATAAATGAAACTCATGATATTGTTACTTTAACAAGTGATTTGACTCTTGTATATTTCAATGATTTTCAAACAATTCTTGCGGCAAATGGTAGTAGAAATGCAATTTTTACCACTAAAGATGCTACAAGTGAGATATACAAAATTGAGGTAGTAGGAGAGAATCAAATTAAGGTTTATTTTTCTGCTCCGTTATTAAAAGATTTTACTTTAACTTTTAATCCGCCCCCCGAAATAGATTTTGCAGCAAAAGTAAACTGCGAGTCTGGCGGAGGTTTAGTTAAAGTAAATACAACAGAATCTCATCTGTTTGATATTTCAGAAAAAATTGATTATAATTATAATGAAACATTTGAGATTACAAATGCAGTTATTGATAGTATGACAATTGATATGCATTATATTACGACTAAGAAATTTTCTGCAGCTCCAGAGACATTTACTATTACAAATTCAGTTATTGATTTAATGAATGTAGAAATGCATACTATTTCTAATATTGAAGCAAATCCTGCCGCAGAAACATTTACTATTACAAATGCAACTATTGATTCAATTACTGTTGATAGTATTGATATTATAATTACAATTCCTATTTAATAGAAAGGAGAAAAAATGATCAGTAATAATTCTTCTTTAGAAGTTCATAATAAATTTGAATTACAGTTATGTGATGTAGATGGCAATATAGAACAAGAAGCTTATGCTTATAATGCTGCTAATTCTTTAATGTATATGTTACAAAGTATTGGTATCGATGGAAGTAACGTTGGTGGTCCAGCAATAATGTTTGGTCAATCTTATTATCTTGTTCTTGGCGATGGGGATGTGTCAACCCCTCCACCCAAAGAAACTGATAGATATCTAATTCATCAAAGATTTGAATCAAGCATAGATACTTATGAATTTAAACGAATAACTCCATTTACTAAAGAATATCAAACAATTGAGTATCAATCTGTTGAGCATATTTTTCCAGCAACAAGAGATTTTATAGCAAATTTAACAGAAATTGGATTAGCAAATTTCTATAGTGCATCAAGGACTAGACAATTATTATCTCATGCTGCGTTAGTAGATGCAGAAGGAAATCCTATTATTATTAAAAAAACAGAGTATAATATTTTAAAAGTTAAATGTACTATTTATTTTACTCCTGTATTGACTATTCCAAGTTCTGCATTAAATTTTAAATTTTTCCCTGCTTATAGTTCTGTTTTAGGGGGATGCTGTCTTTATTTTGAAACTAGTCCACAGCCTTTCAAAGGGTGTCACCGTTTTCCTTCCGCTTCAGGAGGAAATTACTTTTATTTTTCTCCTCAGTATGTTCCAGAAAGTTCAGATGGTATTATTTATGATAATCCAATGATGACAAAAGATCGAGCATGGAATAGCTTAATATCAACTTCTTGGAGATATAATCAAAAAATGTCTTATGATAATAATACATTAGATTTTTCTCCTGTATTCCCAATTACACAATATGTAGACAATGAATTAATTTCACAAAAATATAAAAATTTTGGTTTTGCACATAGTATTGTATTCCCTAATTTTGGAGCAATTTCTTTGCCAAATGAAAATATTATTCCTAAATATACTTTAGATGTAGCAATAGGGTCAGGAGATGGCGAGAAAGCAATATTTTTTACTTCTGTTAATGAATTAGCTACCGATGAAGAGGGGAACCCTATTCTTAAAGTATATTTCCAAAACTCTGAAGACGGAGAAAAAAGTTTAGTTAATTCTTCTTCGTATATTTTTACTAATTTTACAGCAAAAAAATCTCCTCTATGGAATAAAATGTTATATGTAGAAAGACGTTCAACAGGAGAGCAAATTTTTCCCGGTTCTTATGGAATGAATCTTATAGCTGGGAATGGAAGTAAAACTAATTATGATAGTTGTTGGATAGGATATTGTGCATTAACTAATTCTACTTTTAATATAACAGAAGGAGTTCCTTCTGCTACAGCGAATTTATCTTATGCTGAACGATTTTTTGCACCTAGCTATCTCTATGATGTAATATATTATGATGAAAGAGGTATTACTTTAGATGAAGGTAAAATTGGTACTTATGGGATTTGGTCTCAAAAAAAGATTTCTTCTTGGTATAATCCAAGTTTAATTTTATTTTACAAAGATTCTTTAGAAGAAGAATGGACTAATGAAAAAATGGTTTCAATTCCTTCTTCAAGTACTAACTCTAATGAATTTACTGTAACTAAATTTACACCTATTACTGCTAAATACTGGAAGATACGTATGGACTCTCCTACTCAAAGAGGAGACTACATTGTAACACAAGGCTCTAATAGATTAAATAGTTCTAGTTTTTCTGCAAACACAGCAAGAGATAATCAAATTATGGGGCTTGATCCAAATTTTATTATACTAGGCAATTCTGCTGAATATGATTTTTCTAAAGTTGGATTAAGTTTTACAACGCCTCCTCCTGCAGGAACTATTATTACTATGGAAGCAACCCTGGACCTTCCTTATAAGACTCCTGATGGGAGTATGACTTTTAGTTTTCAATCTACATTAAATCCGCCAAATACTGGAGCGTGATGTGAATGTCAGCAATAGATGATTTACAACAGAGAAAAATTATTGGAATTTCTGATGGTGAAGTTGCTATGCCAGTCTTTTACAACGAAGAAATACAAGATACTAAATATTTCTATACTTGTAATGTTATTGCGCTGGCAGCAACCATTGCCCGCACAATAGATAAAGATAATCTATTCCGTGGCATTTTCTATGATGTTGCATTAAAAAGGACTGAAGAGGATGAAAATCCCTCCTCCCTTTATGCTATTGGTAAGGCTACTTATGATAAAAAAGTTAAATTTGGAGTATATAAGATTGCGACTGCCAATATTGATAAGAATAATTTTATTAATGTGGGTTGGGAATTATATACTTCTCTACCAGAGCCTTGTATAGATGGAGCTATTACTTTTGATGGATTTTGGGATTTAACTCCAGATTTTAAATATTATACCCTGTTCACAGAAGATATTCCGCATATTTTTTACGTTAACTCAAAAAACATTTTATATAGATGGGATTATAAAACTAAAACTAAACATAAACTTGCTGATAATGTAATATTATGTGCGGCAGAAAGAGGATATTTTCCAAGAGAATATGAAGATTTAAACAGTGACCAAGGTGTAATTATTGCTTATGCTACTAAAACTAATGAGATAAAATATTTTACTTATATTATAACTAATACTGGGAAGAAACAATGGATAGGACCTGAAACTGTAGCTACTTTTTCAGAAGGGACTATTAGAAGTTTACAAGTACATAGATTAAATGATTATCGGATTGGCATTTTGGTTACAACTAATAATAAATCTTATTGGTATATTACTGATAGAGTTTATTCTCAGATGGCATTTAGACCTGAAAGATTTAATGTACAGGCGCCAAATATAACTCCAATATTCCATGCTGCAGTTCGTATGGATGCTATTAACGAGACGCCGCAACCTAATTTTATTTGGGAAATTAATGCAGGAAAAACACAAATTACTATTACAAGTGACTCTATGCTTGAAATATTAGATAATTACAATCTTGTTGAAAGTATTTCTGGCACTGCAAATATGCCTAATATTGCTTCAGTAAGTTGTATTGAAAAGACTATAATAATTACTTTTGAGAAAGCGGCTGAAGCAACGTTTACTATAACTTTTGCGGGCAATAATATTAGATTTGCGGCTTTTGTACCTAATATGCTTGAAGAAGCAGGTGGATGGGTTGTTATTGAACCTTTTTCTCATGAGTTTGAGATTTTCCAAACTGCAGAAGCAAAAGAGCACTTCAATGTTATAGCACCAAAATTATTAAATTTATCTACAGAAATACTACCTATTTATACCATAGGACAAAAAGCTAATGAGCATTTCAATGTGGCTGCACCAATAGTGCAGAATGTTTCTATAGAAATCAAAGATGCTCGTGAAAAAGTCGAAGCAACTGAAAATGAAACCTTTAATGTAGCTGCTGCGCAAGTTACTAATATTTCTGCAATTATTGAAGGCATTGGCATCGCGCCAATATAATAAGGAGGATTTATGAGCGAACTTATTAAACTTAAAACTCCGGGGCTAAAAATTCATAATAAATATAAATTACAACTTTTTGATGAAAAAGGTCAATTAATTCAAGAAGCTTTTGCATATAACCAAGCGTCATCACGACGTTATAATATGATATGTTTAAATGGTACTTTTCCCGGAATATCACAAAGTCAAACAGGTTATCAGGCAACATATTATGATATGTCAAGTGGCCCTGCAGGGGTACATCTTGGAACTGGCACGGGAGATATTGACGTAGATACTCGTATGTATCTTTTTGCTGAAGCTTTTGATATGGGGATTTCATGGACTCGTGTCAGTGATTATACATTTGAAGATGAACATTTTACTGCTTCAGCTACCTTCCCTGCAACGACTAGTTATGTAGGAGCTTTAACAGAGATAGGGCTTGGACCTACAAGTTGTAATACCCTTCTTTCTCATGCTATGCTTGTGGACGTTGAAGGTAATCCTATAGTTGTAAATAAGACTTCTACAAACATACTTGTTGTAACTATTGATATGTTTTTTACTGCAATACGTCCAGAGCAACCTTTTGGCTTTTTATACGACCCCGCAGAAGTTTCATCTCTTGCAGGAGCGTATAGAAGTAATGTTTGGAATACTTCAATAGATAATAAGTTACCTTTACCGGGAGGAAAAACTTTTTATTTTTCTCCTGCATATGCTCCAGATGCAGCAGATGAAAAAACAGCTAAGAATTGTACAGCAGGTTTATTACAAATATCTGGTTGGAATGTAGGTTCTCTTCCTTCTGCTACTACGGCGGCCTATCCTTATGAGCTTAAAGCTCTTAATTGTAGAAGTAATGCTGATAGTAATAATTTTGGTTTTGCTCATAGTATCGTTTTACCCGGATTGGGTACGATACCCCTTCCCAATGAGAAAATTCTACCTGCATATAATTATAATGGTATAAGCATTGGAACTGGTGACGGTACTACAAAAAACTGGTTACCAGACGTAAATGAAGTTGTAAGTGCAACAATATATATAGATGGCGAACTTTCTAGTGATGGGACCTTCCAAAACTTTGACCCCACAAAATCTCCTTTATGGAATAAGTGTATTAAAGTAGAGTACTTAAATGGTTCAGGAGTATTTACTACACGGGACATACCAAGCTTTTCTGTAAACAATAATCAGGCTGCTTGCATTGCATTACCTATGTCTAACATGGTGGCAGCACAATATATAAATGGGCAGCCTACACAACAGGGATACGCCCCCAGTCTCTATTCATCTGGCGGTGGTTCATCACTATTTAGCTTTGGTACAAATATAGTATACTATGATGCAGCTGGTATTACACTTGACCATTTTCGCTGCGGCAAAATGTGCTCATGGACAGGTGTGAATCCTTATTACGAATACAGAGCACAAACGTATATACTACAATATTCTGATGATGGGAATACGTGGGTTGAGGCTGTTCGTTCTACTGAAGGCTATAAGACCTATTACTTTGCAGCGATTACAGCAAAGTATTGGCGAATTACAGGAGGTATTGCTGTAGGGCACATATCTGCTATTGCATATGGTCATGCGATTACTCCAGCACAAGAGGCTTATGAGCGTGTTGGCTATGACCAGAAAGCCATCATTGCAGGTAATTCTACTGTGTATGACTTTGGTAAGTGTGGCGTTAACTTTACTGAGGCCCCAGCAGAGGATGCAGTTATTACTATGGATGCTGTTCTTAATTTACCTTATAAAGATAATAATACAATTTTGATAGCTTCTTATGAAGCTGAAGTACAAGATCCGGGGGAGGCTAAATAATGGGACGTTTAGTATTCTCACAAGAACCAATTGAATTAACACCAAATGTAAAGAATGTAGCAATTGCACATTTACCTTCAGACCGTATTGAACAGTTCTTTATTCAAGGAGAGAAACAACACGTTCATAGATTAGATGCACAAGCAAATGCCACAATTAAAGAGGATTATTCTAATCTTGATTTTCAAGAAGCAGGAGATTTAGCAAGCTTAGAAAAAGTTACCGATTATTCTATTAAAACTTTTCCTCAATTTGGTTCATATGGATGCTTCACAATGACGACAGATGGGATTACACATTCTGTGATACGAATAAACTTTTAATAGGAGAAAAGAGATAGCTCAATTGAGTTATCTCTTTTTAGAAAGGAGTTTTTATGGCAATTACATTAGTTAATAATTTATATCCTCCTGTTATAGAATCTTATATGCCAGCTTATATCCAAGAAACTTCGGGATGGACATATAAAGTTAATGTTACAATTTCACAATTTAATAGTTTCGTTGATTTACGAGCAGATGCTACTCAAATTCTTATAACAAATATTAATAATGAGAATATGGCAAAAACTGACAATAATTATTTAATTAAAGAACTTTATCAAGAAGACCCTACAAATCCATTAGATAAAAACTGCTATTTTGAATTAACTTCTGCAGATGTACAAGGAGGTATTATTCCTCTTAACACTTATTATAAAATTCAAGTTCGTTTTTCTAGTAAAGAGTGTCCTGCTCCTCCTGCCGCTAATATATCTGAATGGCTTAATGATAATGAAATGTATTTCTCAGAGTGGTCTACTGTATGTTTGCTTTCTGTTGTAACTGAACCTAGTGTAAAACTTACTAGTATATCAACTAATACTTCATTACCCCAAGGAGATATAGGAACTATTACGACTGGACCAAAATCATTCTCTGCAAATGAATTAGTTGATTTAAAGTTAGAAATGTCTTTCCCGCAAGGAAAAACTTTACAGAAAAATGAAGGGGTTTGGTTAGTTGCGAAAGATGATGTTGACTGCATAGAAGCTGTTAAAAAATGTACAATTAAATTATATGATGAAAAGAAAAAGCTCCTTTTAGAGAGCGGTTCTTTGTATCCAGAAACAGATAAGAGATTAAATGTTGTTTATAATGTGATTAATTACACTTTAAAATGGAATTTAATTGAAGGTAAACAATATTATATAATATTTAAATTTACTACAAGTAAAATGTTAGAAAGGTATTATTATTTATATTTTACTGTAGCCTCTGAAAGCTCTTTGATTACTTCTTCTTCATTTGAAAAGATAGTAGATATAGCTTCTAATTTATCTGTGATGGGGTGTGGGACCGATGAGAATTTAAATTCTTATTTCTATCATGACATAGACAATGGTAGAATTGCAATTGGTATTAAAAAATCAGCTACAGAAAAAGTATATTTAAGAAGAGCTTCTAGTGAAAACAATTTTAATACTTGGGAAGATATTAAATATTATGGTTACATAACTCCTACTGATGAACATCTTATTGTATACGATATTACTGCAAAAAGCGGAGTAGCTTATAAATATGCTCTCCAAGGAATTAGAGAAGAAGCTAGCAAAACCATTAGGAAATCAAATGAAAGCATTAATTGTTATCCTATTTTATATGATGATATTTTTTTAATTTCACAAAATAAGATTTTAACAATTAGATATAATGCTAGTGTAAGCAATTATAAAAGAAATGTTTCTGACGCAAAAATAGAGACCATTGGCAGTACATATCCTTTTGTAAGAAGGAATGGTCATATGGATTATAAACAAATTTCAATATCAGGATATATTACTTCTATTACAGATTTAAATGAAATTTTTGAAACAAAGGAGGATATCTTAAAGGGGCTTTTACAAGTAGATTCTTCTGATAAAACTTTTTATGATGAATATAAAGAACAATATCGTATAAATTCTTTTAATGATATTGTTTTAGAGAGAGAATTTAGAAATAAAGTTTCTGATTTCTTATATGAAGATAGTATAAAACTTTTTAAATCTTCACAAGAAGGTAATATGCTACTACGACTCATGGATATTTCTTTCTCTCCAGAAAAACAGCTTGGAAGACAAATTTATTCGTTCACTTGTACAGGATATGAAATAGCAGAAGATACTGTAGATAATTATAAAAAGTATAATATTTATAATGTAATTGAAAATGAGGTGATAGGAATATGAATGAAATCTATCCTTATTTACAAGATTTAAGTTTTTTAAGCAAACTTACATTAAAACCTGTTCAAAAGATTTTTGTTAGATTTACTTCTCTTGATTGGAATGAAAATCCTCTTTGTGAAATTCAAGGGTTAGTAACAAGTGGTTCTATGAATTTAAATGGTCAATCTGCTATTAGAAGAACTTGTAATTTAAGTTTTATAATCCCTAATCAAACAGATTATCAAATTACCAGTCAGTATACTATTAAACAATTAATTGGCATTGATAATAAAATTAATTTAGAATTAGGCTATCAAAACACAACAGAAGAATACAAAGACTTTTCAATTCTATGGTTCCCTTTAGGTTTATATGTTATTACTCAATCTTCTTTTTCTAATTCATTAACAGGATTAAACGTTTCTTTGCAGCTACAAGATAAAATGTGTTTGATGAATGGCACTTGTGGAGGAACGCTGCCCGCAGAAATTAATTTTAGTAAAGTAGATGAAATAACCCCAGACGGTACATATAATACTGTTGAATTAACTTTATATCAAATTATTCAAGAGGCTGTTAATCATTGGGGCGGGGAACCTTTAGAACGAATTATTATTAGCGATATTCCAGAAAAAATACAACGACCTGTCGTTTGGAATCCACCAGTAATGCAATTGGCTAATACGAAAAAACAAGAAAAACCTACTTTAAAATTGTTCTTTTCTAATGTATGGGAAGCAGGAGAAGAAATACAATGGGTAGAAGATGAAAATGCTTATGCAAACAAGGCGCCTATAGAAAAAGAAGTTCTTAAAAATAAAACAAATATTGATAATTTTTGTTATGCTATTATAGGAAATGATGAATGGGATGCTATTTGTGTCTATGCTAATATAGAGTATCTTCAAAAAAAATGGGCAGGATATTTTACAAAGGAAGATGGAACAGTTGTTAGACCAGAGGGGTGGGGTGCATTAGAGCCAGGATATAAACCTACTAATATTATAGAACATTTAGTATTTTCGAATTATTGCCATTGTGTAAAAGTTCAGCCTCTAGAAGTTGCAGGTTCTCAATATGTTGATTTTACTTATTCTGATGATTTAGTAGTTCGTGCAGGTGGTAATCTTTGTGAAGTATTAGATAAAATTAAAAATTATTTAGGTAATTTTGAATATTTTTATAAAGATAATTTTTTCTATTTTAGAGAAAAAAAGAATTATCTAAACACAAGAAAATCAACATTAGATGCGAATAAATATATAGAATTAGCTCAATATCTTGCAGACCAAGAGAAGTTCCCTAAGATAGAAGATAGTGATGACAATGAATCAATATCTTTAATGTCTACTGCAACACATCCTGAGATGCTTAATACTATGCCTTTAGATATTTTAAATTTTAATAGCGCTGATTATTTTTTACAGACAGTTAATGAGAATAGCTTGACTGTTCTTAATGATAGTAGCCTTATTTCTTCTTACTCAAATACTCCTCAATATAATAAGATTAAAAATGATTTTACAGTATGGGGGGTAAAGAAAACAACAGATGGAAAAAGTTCTAAAATTAGATATCATTTAGTTTTTGATAAGAAACCTGCTATTGGAAATGAATATGAAGTAGCTTTTTCTCTTGATAGAACAGGAATAGTAGATGGTGAAATACAATATTCTAAAGTAGCAAAAATGCCATATAAGTATTCTACATTAGAAGCTTTCCCAAAGCCGGGAATTGAAGGCTTATTATATTATGCAAAAGATACTGATAAATATTATATTTGGGATACTGCTTTAGCTGAACCTATTTATGTAGAAGAAAAAGTGACTCTTAAAATAATCAAAACAAAAGATTGGAGAGATGAATTATATCTTTCTGGAATGCAAGCAGAAGTAAATGGCGGGTTACCAAATGATTATTATACTGAATTAAAAGTAGAATGGCCCAAGATATATGATACTGAAAGAAGTTGTTTTAGAGAAGAATTTTTATTAAATCCAAGTAATTATGATTACTTCTTAGACTTTATTGATACAAATGGAATTGCTTCAGATATCAGTGTTAATCAGATTGGGCGGCGAGTAAAAGTAGAAGATAGTGACAAAATTAATTGTTTGTTTGAACCGGTTTATCCTAACTTCGTTTTTGTTAGAGAGAAAGATAGAGAAGAAGAAGAACCAGAACTTAAAAAGACTAATTTAAATTACTTATTTGTTCCAGATGAACTCTATGATTATTTAACTCCTGCCACGACTTCAACCAATGCTGCCTATTTAGAAGCAAGAGACCTTATGATGGAACATTCTGGCTTTAATGAAAGTATTACTCTGCAGTGCTTACCAATGTATTTTATTGAGCCTAATACTAGAATCACTGTTGAAGATAAAGCTAGTGAAATTTATGGTGATTATGAAATTAATAGCATTAGTTTACCTTTGACTGTAGGAGGAATGATGAGTATAAATGCTTCTCGTATTGTAGATAAATTATAACTTTTATTAAATAAGATAATATGTTAAAATTTTTTGGACAGGGTGTTATAAAGCACCCTGTTATTTTTTTATATATAAACAGAGAGGTAAAGAATATTCCAGTGATTGGAAAATTTTACCAAAATTGAGAAAAAAAAGGAGATTGTTATGAACTATTATAATCCGTATTTAAATTATCCGTATGCTAATAATGGCATGCAACAATTTAATTCTCCTATCAATCAATTTACTCCACAAGTGCCCCAAATGGCTCAACAGCAAATCAACCCACAGCCGCAAATGAATGTACTAAATGGTAAAATTGTTGATAGTGAAGATATTGTAAAAGCAACAGAAGTGCCAATAGGCGGCTATGGAGTTTTTCCTAAAGCAGATTTATCAGAGATTTATGTTAAATCATGGAATAATAATGGAACTACAAGCGTAATTACTTATCAACCTGTTGTAACTTCTACTCCTCAGAGCGATAAAACTTTACCTGATTCTTCCATAATTTTACAATTATTCCAAAAAATGGAAAATGTTGAAAATAAACTTGATACATTTATGCAGACGCAGAAAACACCTGCTGCCGCACAAGAGAAAGAAGGTATTCTAAGTGGACTCTAATATGAATATAATGCAAATGATGCAGATGATTAAAGGTTCAAAAAATCCTCAAGCTTTTGTTTTAAATATGTTAGAACAACAAGCAGGAAATAATCCTTTATTTAGTAACCTATTGAATCTCGCTCGTCAAGGGAAAACAGCAGATATTCAAACTATTGTAGAGAATATGTGTAAAGAACGAGGAGTAGATTTTAATTCAGCCTTTTCTAGTTTTAAAAGCTCTTTTGGGCTTTAATATAAAAAATTTTTTATAAGGAGGAACATAATATGTTCAGTTCTAACAATGGCTATTCTTTATCAGATGTTGCTGCTGTAACAGGTAATAGCAGTAGACAGGGAGATGGAATGTGGGGAGATAATGGTTCTTGGTGGATTATTATTCTCTTCTTATTCATCTTTGCAGGTGGATGGAATAGAAACGGCTTTGGAGGTAATGGTGGAACAACTGGTTCTGGTATCACAGACGGTTATATCCTAACTTCTGACTTCGCAAATATTGAGAGAAAGATCGATGCAGTTAATAATGGTATGTGCGATGGTTTCTATACTACTGCGCAGCTTGTTAATGGCGTTAATAGTAATATTAATACTGCTACTCAATCTGTTCTTACTCAAATGAATAGTAATGCTGTAAATGCAATGCAAGATACTTTTGCTTTACAGACTGCTATGAGTAACAATACTAATGCTCTTACTGCACAGGGAACTGCTCTTAGCAATCAGTTAGCTCAGTGCTGCTGTGATAATCGTTATGAGATGGCTACTAATTTTGCTAATTTAGGTTATAACCTTGCAGAGCAGAGCTGCCAGACTCGTCAAGCTATTGCAGATGCAACAACTGCAATTACTTCTGGTAATGATGCTAACACTCGTAGCATTCTTGCAGCTATTCAAGGTATGCAGACACAGGCTATGCAAGATAAGATTGCTACTCTTACTGCTGATAATCAAGCTCTTAAATTTGCTGCTTCTCAGCAAGCTCAGAATACTTATCTAGTAAATGAGCTAAGAAATCCTTGTCCCGTTCCCGCATATGTAGTTCCTAATCCTAATGCTGTTTATAATTATGGATGTGGCTATTCTAACGGATGCGGATGCAACTAATTAATTAAGGAGGCTATCTTATGGAAATTACAGCTAATGCAGTTCAAGTAGTAGCTGCAAATCAGAATGTTCTTTTTTCAGATACAGCTGTAGCTGGTAACTGTTCCATAGTACATCGTGAAGGTAGTGGACTCGTAACTCTGCGCGGCTTGACTACAACTCAATGCCGCGCAAGGTTTAGAGTTACCTTCGGTGGAAATATTGCTGTACCTACTGGTGGGACCGCAGGAGCGATTTCATTAGCTTTAGCAATAAATGGTGAGCAGGTAGCAACAACTACAATGATTTCAACACCTGCGGCAGTAGCAGAATACAGCAATGTAGCAAGTTCTGTCTTCATTGATATACCTGCAGGTTGCTGCCAGACAATTAGCGTAAAGAACATTAGCACTCAAGCAATTAATGTTCAAAATGCAAATCTTATTGTAGAGAGGGTGGCTTAATATGGAACGTTTGAAGAAAATGAAAGAAACCCTTATGTGTGCAGTAGAATCTGAAATTAATGGAGATTTAAAACACGTTGATACAAAAGAGCTTGGCGAAGCGATAGATATGATAAAAGACCTTGAAGAGGCAATGTATTATTGCTCTATCGTGAAAGCAATGGAAGAGAGTAAAGATGAAGTAGGCTCTCGTTATTATACTACCAAGTACATTCCCGGAATAGGTGAAAATTGGAAAGATAGATATAGACCAAAGTACCGTGATATGGATAGAGATTATGGCACCATGTATTATACTGAAATGAATATGGGGCCTGATACTCATGGTGGAATGGGTGGCGGAATTCCAAAAACTTATTATGACCCAGATATGCTTCCTAAATTAGGAGAGAGAGACTATCGTGAAGGTCGTAGCCCCATGAGGAGAAAGACTTATATAGAAGGTAAAGAATTGCATAAAGATAAAACTCATCAAATGGAAGAACTTGAAAAGTATATTCAAGAACTTGGTGAAGATTTAGCAGATATGGTACGTGAAGCTTCTCCAGAAGAAAAAACTTTACTTCAGCAAAAGATTTCTACTCTTGCAACTAAAATTAAATGATTTTTAAAATAAATGATGAAATATGGAGGGTACATTTTGTACCCTCATATCATCCTAGCCTATATAGAAGTGATGGAAGTAAAACTATTGCTGCATGCGATGATAATAATAAAACTATATATCTGGAAAATACTTTGACAGAAGAAAAAATGCGTAAGGTTCTTTGTCATGAATTAACTCATGCAGCAATGTTTTCTTATAATATTGAAATGGATTTAATGCAAGAAGAAATAATTGCTGATTTTATTTCTACTTACGGAGAAGAAATACTGTCATTAACAAATTCTCTTTTTAAAAAAATATTTGGGAGTTCAAGAAATTGAACTCCCATTTTTTTTTATTCCCAATTAATTTCTGCGGCAGGTTTTTGAGTATAAGCATAACCAATTCCAATTGCATCTGCTATATCATCATTAACATCAATATTAAAATTGTTTTTAACAAAATCAATATCTTTTTTCTTTAGAACTTCTCTTCTAATCCCCGCACCAGTTTTTATTCCACACCTAGAACGCCATTCATTAGGGTAGATATATTCTAAAGAAAGATTATATTCATCATGTATCATCATAGCTATAGAACCTTGTAGCCACATCAAGGCACGATGTGTTTGTATATTTTGTAAGCCATTTTCTGGTCTTACTTCTTCTACAATAACCTTTTCAATTGAGCAATTTACTAATTTTGCTTTTAATGTATTGCTTAATTCTTCTGTGATTTTCTTTATTCTTTTTATCAAATCTGCTGAAGATGCTGTAATGAGTCCATAGTCAATTAGTTTATTATTTTCCCATAAAGCATAACCAGTAGATTTAGTTGATAAATCTAAGGATAATATCAAGATTTTCACCTCGTTTCTCTTAGTATCAGTATAAGAAAAATTTTGGTAAAAATCAAGGCGGCAAATATTTCATTGCCGCTTAAAATAAAATTATTTAATTACCTGTACTTCCAAAACCGCCATTACCGCGAGTAGTATCATCAAGGTTATCAACGATTTCAAAAGTTTCTTCTTTATAAGGAGAAAAAACAATTTGAGCTATTCTTGTGCTTGGATTAATTGTTTTATTAACATTTGTGTCATTATGGAGAGCAACAATAATTTCTCCTCTATAATCTGAGTCAATTAAACCAACACAATTAGCTGGTCTTAAACCTTCCTTTGTTGCAAGACCGCTTCTTGCAAAGATTAAACCACAATAGCCAATAGGAATTTCAAAAGCAAGACCAGTGGGTATCTTTATTGTAGAATGAGCAGGGATAACAACAGTTTCTGCAATTGCCGCATATAAATCATAACCTGCCGCGTATTCACTTCCCCTTGTGGGGATAGTAGCTAAATTACTTAATATCTTCGTCTTCATCTATATTATTCTCCTTTGATGGTATAGAACCTAACTCGTTATAATTAACTTCATAACCAGCATAAGGGTCTTTTTCATCTGTAAAATGCTTTACAAGTGAAACCTTATACCAAGTCTCTACAACTTCACCTTTTTCTTTTCTTTCTTTTTGAACAGAAGTATATTTTGTTAGAGTATATTCTCTTTGTTTCTTAGCCTCTTCAATTAGAGTCGTTGCTTCTTTTTCACTATCAACTCGATAGGTTTCTGTTACATCGATTAGATACTTCACTTATTTATCTCCTTTACCGGTATATTTTTTTCATTTGTAAACCTAGCTTCTGTTTTTAAAGCTTTCTTTAACATTTCCATATACTTAGAAGTATATTCATTATTATCAGCAAAAAGAATTTCTGTTATATTTCCCATATTTTTTAATTCTTCAAAAGCTTTTAGCATATCTTGTTCAGTATGAAAAAACTTAATTTCATAAGGAGAAGATGTAGCTTTTTCCTTATCTACTAATGTCATGGAGTGTACGAATTTTGCTGGATTTGCACTTATAATAAGGGTCATTTTTGCTCCTCCTTCTTATTTTAAGACATTCTTGTCTCTATCACACAGGGGCTACAAGGGAAAAGATAATAAGCATATGAAGTATCTTTCTTTTTTATCCAAATCTCTATAGCTCCATCTTCAAGTTTATCTAAAGATTGAACCTGTCCACGATTTATTAAACATTCATATAAATCTTCTAATATATTATGTCTAAAGAGAGCATTTTCATTAACATTGAATAAATTGAAGATAGTATAATCTCTTTCCTCATGACATAAAAGCATATAATACTTTTCAGTAAAATAATCTTTTAGCTTTTTTGATATTTCTTGTTTTAACTCTTTAGAAGTTAAAATTTTTTCTTTCCTCATTAATTGTTGATTAAGTTCATATAAAGAACTACCTTTTATATCCATAATATTTTTCCTTTCTTTTTAATAATATATTATAAAATATTTTTTTAATTTTTTCAATTTTTATTTTTCTTTTATAGCAATAGTTTGATTACTACTGCCTCTTAATGGGAGAGTGATATCTCTAAGGGCTTCAATATAAGGACCATCAACTATTAAGTCTACGTAATCCCATACTTGTTTTTGCTTTTCGTCAAAATTTGCAACAATATATCCTGTCCATAGATAAATAAGACTTGTTGGAGAGAACTCTTTAATTTCTTTCAAAATATATAATAAATCATCTATATTATATGGGGCTAGGGGTTCTCCGCCAAGAATTGAAACGTTTCTAATAATTCCATTTGCTGTTATAGCTTTTTTAATTTTTTCTATTAATACATCTCTATTAATTTCGGTTCCTCCTTGAGGGTCCCAAGTCTCTGGGTTATGACACCCAGAGCACTTATGTGGACAACCTTGGAGCCAAACAGAGACGCAAACCCCTTTCCCATTTATCATATCATTTTTATTTAAACCTGCATATCTCATATTTCTACCTTACTTTCATGCTTTACTCTCATTTCTACTTCTTGCTGCTTGCCTTTATTAAAAGCGGTTTTATAATTTCCAGTAAGATAACCAGTTACTCTTCTTAATTGCTGAATATTGGTACTACCACATTTGGGGCATTTATCATTAAATTCATCACAATATCCACAATTTAAGCAAGTATCATTAGGGACATTAACAGCGAAATAAGGAATGTCATGGTCCATAGCATAATTTACTATAGTTTCAAGTGCTTCAAGATTATTCTTTATTCCGCCCTCAAGTTCAACATAAGTAATGCATCCCGCAGAACTATAACCAGTTAATTGAGACTCAATATCAATTTTTTCAAAGGGGGACATTTTCTTCCAAACTGGAACATGAATGCTATTAGTAAAAAAGTCTTTATCAGAAACATTAGGAATGACTCCAAATTTTTCTTTAAACTTTTTCATTGCGGTATAGCATAAATTTTCAGCAGGGGTATAATAAACACCAAAATTTAAATGATATTTCTCCTTAAATTCTGCACACTTCTTCTTAAACAAAGCTTCAATTTCTTTTGCTAACTCCATTCCTTTTTCAGAAGTTTGGTCGCATCCAATCAAAATTTGTAAAGTTTCTGCTAAACCAATTTGACCAACAGCAAGAGTACCATGCTTTAATGCAGATTTAATACCTTCCTCTGGGATATATCCTGCCATGATATTATTCTCATACATAAATTTTGCAGACTCTGGATTTTGAGAACAGATATATTCAAATCTTTCAAGAAGCATATCTTTTGCTTCTTCTATCTTTTTATCTAAGATTTCCATAAAAATATCTACATTTACATTTGGATGTTCTGTCTGATATTCTTCTGTAAAATTATCTGATAAGTCTTCTGCTTTCATAGCTAATGTTGGTAGAATAATTGTAACAGGACAAATATTGCCTCTGCCATCTTTTAGCTGACCGAAACCGTTAATATCATATCCATTGGCAGTTCTGCATCCCATTGTAGAGAAGTAAGTACTGGGGTCATTTCGGTCATATCCTTCGTTCCCAGACCAGTCGACATTAGCGTAATTTGGGTACAGCCTTGTGGCGGTTGAACGTAATGCGAGTTTATACAAATCGTAATTTGGGTCTCCATTAGCTCGATTAACTCCCTTCATACATTGAAAAATACCACAAGGAAAAATGCTTGTTTTATTAAGTTTACCAATTCCTTTTATAGAAACATCGAGTAAAGCCTTAATAATAAGTCTACCTTCAGGAAGAGTACAAGTACCATAATTAATTGAAGTAAACGGCAATTGATTTCCAGACCTTGATTGTAAAGTATTAAGATTATGATACATACCTTCAACGGCTTGATAAGTTTCTTTTTCAGTCATACTTATTGCATATTTATAAGGCTTCTCTCCAATCCCTCTACAAGCATAAAACTCTTTATCTCCAATAGACCTATTACTTTGAATTAATTCTAATTTCATTCCTTCGCATGCATCATCTTGCCAATCATTTAAAAACTTCAAGCCATTACAATAATGTTTATAAAAACTCTTTCTTACGTAAGGTACCATAGTCCAATCAAGATGACTTGCAGAGACTCCACCAAACTGCTGCAAAGATTGAAGTTGGAAAATAACTGCAACTAATTGAAATGCAGTACTTACAGATTGTGCTGGGCGCACATCAGTTTGACGGGTGTTGAAACCTTTTGCTAAAAGCTTATCAAATGGGATAGTTAAACAATTATGGTCGCCTACTGCATAATGAGATAAATCATGTATATAAATTTCATTATTTAAATGATTATTTTTAGCCATATTGCTGATACAATAATCAAGAGCATATTTAGCCATCATTACATTAGAAGCTTCTCCAATCCTGCCTCCAAATGAATGTTCATCCATATTAGCATTTTGATTTTGAACCTTTGCAGCAGTAAGCTTCTCTGTAATCTGTTTGTTAAATTGAGAGTTACGCTCTCTTGCTTTATTTCTTTCTTCTCTATATAGAATATATTCTTTTGCTACGTCTTTTCTTTTAGTAGACATTAAACCATGTTCTACTAAATCTTGAATGTTTTCTACTGTTAGTTCTTGTTCATTAGCTTTCTTTTCAATAAAATCAGCAATGTTTTCTGCTTTCTCTGTTGCATAAGAAGTTATTCCTCTGTCCGCCGCGTAAAAAGCTTTTAAAATAGCATTGATAATTTTTTGTTTATCAAAGATAACTTTTCGTCCATCTCTTTTGATAATTTCCATATACAAGGAACCTCCTAAGTATTATTATATTAAGGGAAACCCCACTTATATTTTGAAAATTTCTAATAATAAATTATCCATTTATGTCATAGGAAAATTTACAAGTTGAATATTTATTATATCTGAAACAATTTCTTCTACAGGTCTATCTCCATTTACAATAGAGTAATCAAAAGAAATATTTTCTGTTAAGAAATCTTTCTTATCTGCTAAAAACCTTCTGCATATTTCTTCGCAATGTTCTGGGTCTCTTCTTAATGAACGAGAAAGTCTAACTTTATCTGAAGTATCAATAAAGATTGGAAATACATTATATTGAGGATTATCTATTAAACATTCAATTCCTGCAATACTAAAAACACCTATATTTATCCTCTTAGAATCAAAAGCAGAATATTCTGTGCCATATCCCCAATTATTAAATACTGCTCCTTCTGCAAGCTTATTTGAAATAACCATTGAAGTAAAGTCTTCTGTTGAAACAAAATGATAATTTATATGATTTTCTTCTCCCGGTCTGATAGGTCTAGAAGTAGTATTAATAACATTATGAAATTGAGGATATGTCTCTATTATTCTCTTTTTTATCGTATCTTTTCCAGAACTGCTTGGACCAAATAGAGCAATAACTTTTATAATAGATGGAGAAAGTTTATTTGTTTCTTTTGTTTCTTCTCTTTTCTCACAACTATCACTATCGCACATACTCTTATATCCAATAATTTCATCAATGATTTTATTATACCCCTCAAGGTCTCCATTAATCATTTCAAAAGGTACGCTTAATTCTTGTAACTCTTTAAATAATTTGGTAGATAATTTATCTGACTCTTCTTCGGTCTGCAATCTGCCTGCAGGATTATATTTCTTAACTCTATTGATAAAGAAATTCATATTAGTATAAGAGTTAAATACTTTTACAACAGTCTCATTAAAACTTTCTCCTAGAATCGAAGAAGAATTATAAAGCTTAGACAATAATAAAGGAGAATCCGTTACAACAATATCTACTTTTCCATCCATCTTAGATATTCTATAACTCTGCTCACCAAAGACATAAGCTTGGTTATCAAGAGCTTTTGCATTATCTTCCCAAACTTTATCTTTAGCAAATTCTGTAACTAACTCTGCATTAATATTATATTTAAGTTTTAATTGAGAAAAAATATAAGCGGCGCCGGTAGATTTTCCGGCTCCCGGCGCGCCAAATAAATTAACAACTATCATATTTCCTCCTTGGTTGACTCTTGATATCTCTCGTGCTCTAATTCCATATCTTTATTATTGTCACTTAAAGAAACAATTAAATAAAGCTGATGTGTAGAAGTATTTTTATAAGTTTTGCATACAAAAGTATCTTCTCTTCTATATCCTGTACACATAATCTTAGTGCCTCTTGAGAACCAACCTTTTTCTTTAACTGTTTTCTTTCCTTCTTCATTAACTTCTGATATCTGCCGCTTATACATAGCATAATATTCTTTTGAAAATTTTACTTTTACAACACCATCAGGAGTTAATAAATCAATAGTAGCTCTTGTATCATTCTTATTAATGACTGTGCCAATAATCCTAGAGAGTTTAAAGATAGGAATGTCTCTGCCTTTACGCTTGAAGTAATATTCAACATCTGATATAGGTGACAAATCATTAAAATTAACAAGACCGTATTTTGTTCTATCTACTTGTATCAATGGATGTTCGCTATAATAGAAGCACATACTATCCATTTCCCAATCAGCGTTTGTTCCTTTTGCATATTTTTCATATTCTGTTTTAAATAGAGATGTATTATATCTAAAAAGTAATTCTTGCTGATTGTTTTTTAACCAGTCTCTCACCTTATCCATTATATTACTATATATCTTAGTCCATGCTGTAACTTTTATACAAGTAATACCATTAATGACTTCAAGTAAATCTTGGTCAAAATGTTCATTATAGAAAGTAGAACAAGGCGCATCAAAAGTATAATACTGACCTATTTTTCTAGTTTTTAAATACTTATTAAAATTAAAAACTCTCTTTTCTAAATCCAATTGAGGAGGAATTAAATCGCTTTGAATTAATCCATTATAGTTCTGTAAAGTAAGACGAGTTTTTAATCCACAAGTGGTATAAAGAAAATAAGCCATATTTGCTTTTCTTGGTTCCATCCCCTTTGCCCAATTAGAAATATTATCAAAGGCGCCTGCTTTAATTAATGAAATCATTGCAGTCTTTGTAATAGGACATTTTAATATGAAGTCTTTAATATTATAATAAGGACGATTAGCAATAATCTTTGCGACCACCTCATCTCCAACTTTATTAAGACCCTTTAAACCGAAAAGAATTTGATTATTCTCTTCATCTGGGGAAAAACTAAATTCAGAACGGTTAATATCTACAAGAGATACTTTAATGTTCTTATTACGAATAACACTAATAGCAGAAGCTAATTTACCATAATCAGTAGCTTTCTTCTTTATCTTACCGCCCTTATCTGGTAAATCTTCATAAGTGTAATTCTCAAAATCTTCTTTTTCATATATATCAACAAGCTCTCCCTCATCTTCTTCAAGCGTGCCGCCATTGACAATAAGGCATGCAGTATCCCAATAAATTGGATTCCAATGAGTTGCTATATACGCAGTTTGAAAGCCTATAAAAGAATAAGAAATTGAGTGGATATCAGAGAAAGAATATCCTAACTGAGGAGCAACAACAGCATCCCAAACATACTGTGCAAATGCTTCTGATTTACACTTCTGCCAGATTAAATCGTGCATAAAAGAAATTTCATTCATTTTCTTTTTGCTTACAATTTTTCTTGCTTTATTTGCTTCTTTAAGAGTAAAATTACAAATATCTTTGTCCATTAAGACTCTCATTAATTGCTCTTGTGAAATACCAATTCCATAAGTTTCATCCAAATAAGGTCTTATCGCAATTTTATTCTCTTTTGTTAAATGGTAAGAGTTCATTTCATTTTCCCATTCTTGTGGATTGTTTCTAAAACGAACATACTTTTCCATTGGTCTTTCTTTGTCCTTTTCTCCCATAAGACGAATAAGACCATTAACAGAAGACAGCTCAATCATAGTAGTAGGTTTAACTTTTTTTGCTCCCTGCCGCCCGATTTCACTATCAAGCTGAAACAAATCAAGACTTGCTGCCTCTTGAATAGTATGCCATGTATTTTTATCATCAAGAGGTAGAATATCTGGATGCAGATATTTATTATAGAGGTCTTTTAGGGGCAAATCTTCAATCTTGCCTGCGTCCCTTAATAACTCTATTGTTTTTACCAATTTGTCCTGTACTTCAGTTACAAGGAAATCAAATTTTGTATTGCCTGCAGCTTCGGCGTCATGTAAGTCATATTGAGTAATAATTTCACCATTTGGCGCTTTCATAAAGCAAGAATACTCAAAAGGGTCTTCATCAAAAAATATTACTCCAGAAGCATGAATACCTCTTCTACTTATAATATTCTCAATACCCATCATAATATCAAACAATCCGGGATATGCATCTACTTCGTTGATAAAAGGGGTAATGGGCTTTCTATCTTTTTCTGGATTTCCATAGTATACGTCTTTAAGCGGCCAAACAAAACCTCTTTCTGCAGGAATTAAAGAAGAAAGATACTGAGCAAAGTCATTATCCAAACCATCAGGAAAATCTTCTGAGCGATAACCCTTACAAGCTGTTAATACCGCACTCTTTGTTGACTCTGTTCCAAAAGTACAAACATATGTTGCACCAAGCTCTTCTCGTATCTTTGGACTAAGCCAATCATACATATTAGAACTACGCTCTTGCTTTATTTTTCTAATAATAAGGTTCCTTTTACTAGGAGCTATATCAATATCAATATCTCCTAATCCATCTGTATCACGATTCATATAACGATAGAAAGGGAACTTCCATTCAATTGGATTAAGCTGAGTAATTCCTAAAAGCCAATGATTTAAAGCAGAACAAGCAGAACCACGACCTGCGCCAATAAAACTGCCGCAATTCCAGATTATATCAATATAATGTTGAAGTACAACAGGATAACTGAACATATTAGTTCCTAGTCTATCTCCAACAGCCTTCTTGACTTCTGCTTCTTCTTCAAGTTCTTTATAATATACTTCATCAACAGTATCGAATTTATTATTGAGAGCATCCCAACACTGATTTACCCAATATCTTTCAATCTTATTATCAGAATTAAACATTCTTTTTAACTCTGTGTATTCGATATCTTTATCTATCTTTGGGTAATTAATAACATCTACGCTTGGAATTTGCTGTGCATGAAGAAGACTATAGTTTTCAATCTTACTATAAATCTCCATTGTATTATTTAAAAGTTCTTCTGTGAATAATACATCATAATGAGATTTATATAACTTTTCTACTAATTCTTCATTTGTATGAAGATATGTGTCTGCATAGAAAGCATCAACTTCTCTTTCTCCCTCTTTTGCATTTAAAAAACTTTTATGGAGATATCTATCTTCTTTTTTCAAATAATGCACATCACAAGTTATTATCATTTTTACTTGAAAACATTTTGCGATAGAAAGAAGTCTCATATTTACATCAATTTGGTCTTTGCTAGTACCAGGTTGAGCTTCAATATAAAAATCTTCTCCAAAAAGCTCTTTACACCACAAAATAAAATTTACAATAGCATTATGAGATTTGCTTGCAGATTCAGTATCTCCTATTTTCTCTGCTTTTGTTAATGCTATTACCTGCTTTGCAAGCTCTCCGCCAAGACAAGCAGTTGAAGCAATTAAATGTCCTGGATTGTGTTTTACTACTTTTTCAAGTTCTTCTTTTAAAGTATCTACTCTTTCAAGACCTTTAGACATATAAGAATTTAACCAAGCAACGCTCGAAAGAATTCTTAACTGTTTATGACCTATCTTATCTTTCGCTAAAAGAATAAAATGATAATGGTCAGTATTTGGTCTTTCATCAACCAAATAAATTTCATTACCTAAAATAACTTTAAAGTCTGGATGCTCTTTTAAAACTTCTTGAGCATATTTATTAGCCTTGATATGACCGCTTAAACAATCATGGTCAGTAATAGCTATGCCTTTAAGACCGAGTTCGATTGCTCGGTCTATTAACTGTTCAGGGGTAGGTAGAGCATCTACGAGCCGTATATTAGAATACCTAGTATGAGCATGTAATTCTACTCTATTTACATTCTTCATATCTGTCACAATTATTTCGCTCATATTTTACCTCTCTTCTTTTGTATATAATAATTATACTATATTTTTTGTTATTAATCAAATGATGCTAAAGCGAAACAAATCGCATAAAAGGTCATCTAATAATTTATAAGTTACCGTATCTTCGTTTTCCTGCTGTCCTTTCCATTCTTTTTGATATTGCAAATTAGCACTAAGCATTTTTTGCATTCTATCATCATAAGTTTTAGAATATAACCTATCTTTTGTATTTTTTAAAGAATACAAAAGTCTTTGCCAACATTTATTCTTCTTAAAGGTTAAAATATCATTATAATCAAAATCTTCTTCTTGGTAAGTCTTTAAATAGAACCTTGCCATTAAAGAAAGTCTAAAGAAAGAAGCTTGAGCTTTATTAATTTTATAATAATCTAAGTTGTCTTTAGAAAATTCATTAGTGACTTTCTCGTATTCTGAATTTGCACCACCAAGCAAAGATAAAATAAGCTTTTTGGGATTAGCTAATACAACATCATTTCTAAGCTTTTGTAATTCGAAAAAGAAATTCTTATATTTTGGATTGACTACATAATAAGAAGTAAAAAGACTCTCTAATGTTGTAGGATTATTTTTCTTTAAAGAGAGGAAATAGTTTCTAATATCCATAAAAGTGGAAAGTCCTTTTGAATTTTCTACAACTTCAGAGAAGGGCTTTTCTGCCATTTTATAAGTACTTGAACAAGGAACTTTGTTACAAAGGACTCTTTGTAGAGTAGGAATAGTAACAATAATTAAATCAATATCAGAGTCTTCATTATCTAACCCATAATTCTGCGAACCTTTGAGATAGAGCAAAAAGATTTCTTCTCCTCTTCTTTTTACTATAGTGTCTGCACATTCTAAATATTGATTAAGATAATTCAATAATTGTGTATTATAAGGTTCCATTATTCACTCTCCTTATCTATAAAAACTTAATTTATTTAATGATTTGTAACTAAAACTAATTTTTCACTCGCACGAGTACAAGCAGTATATAACCACCTAGCATGTTCTTCTTTCTGAAAAGGAAATTTCTCTTCTAAAACCAAAACCTTAGACCATTCACTACCTTGTGCCTTATGGCATGTAACTGCATATCCATAAGTAAATTCAAGAGGGATAATGTCTTCTCCTCTAAACTTTTTTTCTAGCCTATAAGAGGTTTTCCAATCACAGCATTTTTCTCCTGTTAATATCATCTTATTATCCATTTCTAAATTTGAATAATAATCTGTGTCTGTAATGACATCTCCCTTTAAAACAGAAAACTTTAAAGGTTCTTTAGGCACATAACGGGTAGTGATAAAAGTATCTTTTAAAAAACCTATTGTGCCATTTACAAGAGGGTTTTCCTCTTTGTCACCGAAAATATTCCAATAGTTTCTTAAACAAATTACTTTATCTCCATCTTCTGGAGTTTCTCCCCTCCCTAATAATTCTCTCACTTGATTATTAATTGCAACTCTTTGATTATTTGTTGCAACTAAAATCTGGTCAGCCCATTGTAGCATTCCTGTATTTAGTGCATTTTTAGGAAGAATTTTTACTTCTTTATTATAATCATTTACAAGAGGCTGATAATTACGAATTGCCATTGTCAAACGAATAATTTCAGAATCTTGTGCTTGCCGCATAACTTCATCAAGGAATATATGAGGATGGTTTAATAAATGATTGTCTTCGTTTTTATCAATTGGGGGAAGCTGAAAGGGGTCTCCTAAACCGATTACATAGCATCTGTGTGTAAATAATTGGTTAATTAAAGTCTCAGGAGCCATAGATATTTCATCTACAACAACAATTTTATATGGAATAGTTAAAACGGGTAAACGAGTAAAACCACCATTCTTATTAGGGTAAGACTTGTATAATAGCTTATGTAAAGTACAAGCGTTACGATTGCCTTTCTTACGAAGTACTTCTGCCGCCTTGCCAGTAAAGGTTGCGTAACAAACTTCCTCTTCTTTTACTCCTAATGCTTCAATAATAAATCTAACGAGAGTACTTTTGCCAGTTCCTGCTTTTAGGCATAGCCAGATATAATCGTAAACTTTTCGTGATTACGATATCTGGCTACTGCAATCTTCAAGCCTTCTTCTTGTTTTCTAGTCAATTCCATTAGGCTTTACTCCTCCTTTCTCTAAATAAAGTATTATCCCTTATAGAGTTGATATTTTTTACTTATCTTATGTGCTATTTCATCTGGGAGAGGACAAAACCATATTCCAGTAAGAGTAGTCCCATTTTCTTCTTCTGGCGCTAATTCTGTATGACAAGCATCGTATATAAGACCAAAATCTTTGTTTTCAACTAGTCCCAATTCCTCTGCTAGAGTTTTCGCCTTCAACAAATGAGCTTTATTCTTTGCTTCACATATTGTTTTAGTAAATTCTCCATGAAGGTATTCATCTACTTCTCCTTCAGGCAGGTCATTATAAAAAGTATATCCATATATAATAGCTCCTGTATCTTCTTTTACGCCAATTATTCTTTTCTCGCTTATAAATTGGTCTATCAATCTAGTCCAATAAGCCTCAGCACAATGCCCTACTTGTGCAGCAAGTTTCCCCGCGCTCATATATAAGTCTTTTCTCATAATGAATAATCTTCTATAACCCATAAATATATTTTTTCTCCTTTTTTTATCTTCTATATATTATACTTTATTTTTAGTAAAAAATCAAAAATGACTTTTCGCTCTGAAAAAAACGAAAAGTCATTTTAAATCCTTGAAGCGGTAGTTTGCGAGCCGAGCAGTTAAAAATCGAATTTGCTACTCCTAATAATTTCATAATCCTTTATTAAAATTTGTGGGTACGTCTTCCCATTCCACTCATTTTTATTACAAGTACCTATAATAGTTAACCAGGTAGAAGCATTATTAACAAGAGCATCAAATTCTTCTGTATCTGCAAAAAATTTCAAGCAACTAACTCCGCAAGGCAAAGTTATCTTCATAGTGTTCCTTTTCATGAGAGTAATATTATCAGGAGTTATTTTAACATTCTCTATTGCAACAAGGGGCTCATCCATATCTTTTCCCCATAACTCGGGGCAACTAGCTAATTCAAGAATATCTGTAGAGTCTATTTGTCCGTCCTTATATGCAAAATCAACAGAATAAATATTCTCTGTAGGCATATCTTTTAATTTATTATCAAGATATTCTAAGAAAGAGTTTATCTCTGTCTCTGGAATAGCAAGTCCAAAAGCGCCTTGATGTCCCGTTGCGTAAACTACTTTGTCAAAGCCGGCACAAATATCTTTAAAATTATTTATTGCTCTTTTGTCACATCCTCTTGCAGAACCTTGATAACAAATAAGACCTTCTCCTTCTATACCTTTTAAATTTTCTGGAAGTTGTTCATAAGGAACCTCTCCTTTTGTTAAAATACAACAAGGGCGCAAATATTTTGCCATTTCTTTATTTGCACATAATCCTGCAACATTTTTATCAATCTGTCCTTTATTTAAAGTAAAGATAATAGCTCGATGCTCTTCAAGTAAATTTGTATCATTAATAATTGAGTCTAATAATTCAAGTCCTGCCGCCTCTAATTTTGTCTGCCTATTCTTTACATTCTTAGCCACTCTGACTGCTTGCTCATATAAGATTTCAGTTGCGCCCTCCTTATGACCTCTCTTTGTAGAGGGAACAGTTTGAAAAGCTTCCATCTCTAACATAGATTTAAATAAAAGCTCTTTTTCTTCTGCTGTTCCACTTCTTACCATAGCATTAACAAAAGGAGCTATATAGAATGCCGCACTTGTAGGGGTTAGAATCTCTCCAATGCTAAAAGCATTTACTTCTTTAATCTCTCGAATAAAAGGGTTCTTAATATTCTCTTCAAGGAAGCCTTTTTCAATTAATCTTTTGGTTTCAAAAGATTTAAGACTCATCATATCTGCTGTTAATCCTAATGCTACCAAATCTAATAAAGAATTTGCATAATTTAAGTCTAGCAAAGAATCTAGGTATCTACAAAATTGCCAAGTCACTCCAGCACCAGATAACTCTTTATTAGGGTAATTATCAAATTGGCTATTGATTACTATTGCATCAGGACTATCATACTCTGCTTCATGGTGGTCTAAACAGATAAGAGGAATATTAAAGCTCTTTAGTTTTTGATGCTCTGCAAAATCATTACTCGCGGCATCTGGGCAAATGACCAATCCAACCCCTTGCTCAATCCAATCTGTCAATGGCATATCATTAAGACCGTGTTCCTTACCTTGATGGAGATACCATTGTATATTATTTTCTGCCCAAGAAGTAAAACTCTTATATAAATAATTTATAAGAATAGCAGAAGAAGTAAAACCATCACAGTCTGAATCAACTACAATAGCACAAATTTTATTTTGTTGTATAGCTAAAATGAGAGCTTTTGCGGCCGCTACTAATTTAGTTTCATTCAGTAACTTATACGAATTAATGTCCTTATCTGTTGTATTAAGATAATGATTAATTTCTTTGTCTTGAATGCCTCTATTTAATAATACTTGTTCAAGAGAAGAAAAAATCGGTAATGGTTCAGATATTAATTGATATTTCATTTATATTTATTCCTCTCTATTTACTATTACTTTATTTTCATCAGAAAATATATTTGGGCTATAGTTTGGGCAAATGCAACTTTCTAATCTTTTATTTTGGATTATCTTAAAAGATAAATCATTCAAGCATTTCTCAAGAAAGATATCATACTTTGTGCAATTTTCACAAGTCCTTCTTTCGCTAGAAACTTTAGTTTTTTCTTTATATATTAATTCATTCATAGAATTATCCTCTCTTTAAAAAGTTGTAAAAAGATATTTGGTCCTTCATCAAGGGGGCTATCTTTATACTTTAGTAAATTTTCTTTATCAAATAAATAAGAAATTTGAAATAGACTTCCATACTTATCATGTATTTCTTTTAATTTTTTTGTCCATTTCTTCCATTCTTCATCGCCTATATTTTGGAATTGTTTATCAAAGCCAATGATTAATTCTTCTGCTCCTAAAGAAGCTAATAGAGATACTTGATAAGCTAGTAAAGAACTTCCGCATACTGCACAAGTAATATCATTTTCTATTCCAAAATAACTAGCATATAACAAACAACTTTTTTCGCCCTCAACGATAATGGCTTTCTTTAAAGCTTTAATATTTTCTTTACTATAATTTAGATTATATAAATTAAATCCCAATGGATGATTATATTGAGTACCATTTAAAATTGCTGGTCTATATTTTCCAAATTGCTCATTTTCTTTAATAAGAGTCCTTTCTCTGATACCAATTAATTCACCATTAATATTATAATGTGGTATTACAATACCCTCACAACTTGGGTCATATTTAATATTCCTTGATTTAATAACCTCATTTGTAATTCCTTCTTTTTCCCATGATAAAATTCTAGGTTGAGGTAAAAATCTTAAAATTTTATCATCATAAATTTTTAATTCTGCTTTTTTCTCTTCCTTCGTTTTTGGAACCATTCGATTTAAAATCTTCCAATCTTCCAGAGATTTATCAAAAGAGTCTTCAGAATTATCTATTTGATTGATTAAATGAAATTTTTGTATTATAAAATCAACTGCTTGAGGTAATGTCCAAGTTTGTTCCATTTGCTCTTTCACTTTAATAATCAATTCAAAAATATCAAAAGAAGAAATAGCACAGCCACTATAACAATGGAAAAGAGAAGAATTAGGATAATAATATAGTTTATGACCTGCTTGCGCCAGGTCATATAAAGGATGATGACAAATTGTTTTAGAAACAATAATTTCTTTTCTATATTGGGGCTCTGCTCCTAAATCTTCTAGTAAAGAATAAATATTCTCTGGAGTGATTTGCTTTTTTAAATAATCTAAATCATATTGTGCCATTTATTACTCCTCTAAAAAAACTCTTATTTGCATATTATCAATTTTTACAACTTCATAGTTATAGTTTGTAACAAACATAGGCTCAATACGACAAATATTCCTATTAGCTTTACACCATAAAAGAACACTTTTATATTTGCCTCGTCTATTCTTATAAACAGAAATTTTAATTGTTGGCATTTCTAATCCTGTTTTCTCTACAACTTCTTTTAAAGCCTCTACATCTTCTTTACTTACTTCTAACATAATCAATCCACAATCTATTTTATCTGCAATGGCTTTTGCACCCCTCAATAAATTTTGGTCATACTGTTGAGCTGTTGTATAATCACTATTTAATTGTGTAGCAGATAAAATAAAAATACCATATTGATTACATAAATCTTTTAATCTTATAGAAATCATGAAAAGAACATTATCTTCTCTTAATCCCTTAATTCCTGTTTTAGAAGTTACTTCACTTAATATCTTCATACTGGTATGAATATAATCAAAGCACGTTAGTCCTCTCTTTCAAGAGGCGCTGACTATCTCTTACTATGACAAAAGAGTCATAGGAAACCATTTCGAACTGCATACCAATAGCAGCCCTACTCCCCCGATTCGGGGATAGTCGATACAGGTTCTTTAGACGTTTTTCCAAGTTCTCCTCTTAACCAAATCTGCAACAGTTGCTTTAGAGACTCCAAACTGTTTTGCTATTTTATCATAGCTTTTTCCAGTTTTTTCTCTTTCTTCTCGAATTGCTTTTACAATTTCAGTAGTGAGCTTAGTTCTTCTCCTACTACCTTCCTTTGTTTCAAAAACTTCTGGCATTACAGTAGCATATCTTTTTCCTGTCCAAATATTTAAAAAGGATTGCCACTCTATTTTTCCTTCATATCTTTCTTTAAATATTTGAGTAGGACTTTTTTGCTCTTTATAAGCAACTCGTAAAGAAATAACTTCTTCTTTTGTAAGGGCTGCATGAGACCATCTCATTTTTTCTTTAGTTTCTTCTTTATGTGGTCTTGCACAATTTTCTCCGCCCTCCAGAACATTATAACCATTAGGAACTTTTGAATTAAGCTTTAAAATATAATATCGTTCTAATTTATTAAGTAAATCAAAATCGTTATCATAAATTTCAGCTAATATTTCATAAGTGAAGTTTTCATAACCATATTTTCTAAAAGCCCTATGAATTAATGCTTCATAATCTTTATCAGAAGGATTAAAAGCAGAGCTTTTATGTTGGTTTTTTCTTTGCTCTGGATTGATTGTTTGCCCTATATATTTTTTATTGTTGATTTGATTAGTATAGCAGTAAATTATTGCCATCTTTTTAACTCCTCTCATATAATTTTCTATTTATATATGAAAGTAGTCAAATTGAATTTGATTAGTTTCGTCCAAAGTTTCCCACGGGATTCCCTTGCATTCCTGTTTAGGGTTCCCCGTTAGCCATCTTAAATAATGACCCCAGTGGTAAGCTGGAAAAGTTTAACACAGTCCTTTAACCCACTAAAAGGGTTGAACACATATTGAATATTAAAATCTCTAATACCTCTTTTAATTGTATTCTCTATATCTTTTAAAGAAAAATCAGGTAGTTCTTTTATATACAGGGGGCTGCTAGAAAGAAGTTCTGCCGCATGAGTTACTCTTTCCCACTCTCCATCTTCATATTTCGCCGATAAAATATGCTCTTCATCAACAGCAGACAAGAAAGCAATTATCATAGTCTGAATTTCACTCTTTTCTTGTTCTGTTGTAATAAAAATTGTAGGTAAAGCTTCTCCTGTGTTTTCCCATTTCTTAGTTTTAGTATTCCAATATTCTTTACAACCTATATAACAAGCATCTGCTATCATAGACCTTGTTTTACCAACGCCTGTTGCGGCAGAGCGTAAATAAAATTTCTTTAACCTTGCTCCACGAGTAATAGTATTGATAATAGGTCCATATAAAGGGACTCCAATCTCTGGAGCAGTTTTAAAAGACTCTAATAATTCTAAAGCGCCTTCTCCAGCACTTGTTGCACTTTCATCTGCTTCATCGACATATTTTAACTTAATATCTGTAATTTTTTTATCTATTGTCTCTGCAATAGTTTCTAAGGAGGTGTTATCTAACCATTCATCTTGAGCTTGCTTTTTCTTTACATTTAGAATATTATCTTTATCATATAACCAAGATAAATCCATTCCACATTTTTCATTATACATTCTTAATAAAGTCATTTTTTTCATTCTATTATAATAATATGCAAATGTAGAAGCATGAATGGTATCTCTTACTTTTTGTAAGTATTCTGCGCCCTTATTGGTTTTATAAATAGCAAAACTTTTTGGTTTAGTTTCAAGATATTTTTCAATTGCTTCAATATCTATTTCTTTTGCACCTAATTGATATAAATTATAGATAGAACCAAAAAGAACTTTATGAAATTCTTCTGTAAAATCTTCTTCGTAGAAATGATAATTTTCATTCTCTAATAAAGAAGGCATATTATATAAACTTCCTATAACTTGCACAATTGCAGGGATGTCTACGTATCTGCTCATTTATTTATTCCCCTTCCAAAGTTTTAAAACTAAACAATTTATTATTTTGTTTTTTGGGTGCAGGAGGCTTAATACAAACTTCAAATGTTTCTGGTAAAAAGTCTTTTGGATTTTTACTTTTATTAAATTTTTTAGCCTGATAAATTTGAAAATAGTATTTATAGGCTTCTTGATATAAATATGGAACAATTCCTATACCTCCATGCCCTTTCTCATCATTACCCCCTAAAACATCATAAAAATACATTAAAGTTTTTTTAATTCCAGTATAACTATATCCATAAAGTTGCTTATATTCATTAATTTGCAATTGTATTCTAGCATAATTGGGGTTAGTCATATGTTCAGATATATAATCTAATAAATCTTTACGATTATCTTTTTCCTCTTGTGTCTCTATTGTAACTTCTTTTTGAGGAATTTCTTTTTTATAAATCTGTCTAATAGTTGGCGGGGGGGCTACTTTAGATGGGAAAGGAACAAGTTCACCTTCTGGATAGCATGTTTGATGAGCATATCTTCTAGCGTTATATCTTACTGCTTGTATAATATCTCTATCAAATTGTTCTCCACAAATTACGCATTTACATAAATGTGCCATTTTGCACCTCTTATCATATATATTCTATTATATTATACGATATTTTTCTATAAAAATCAAAAAGGGCGGTATTGCTACCGCCGCTTTCTTTTTTATAGTTCCTTTAAATCTGAAACAATCATATAAATCATCTCAGCTTGGTCTCTTGTTGCCTGATTAACCTTATGACCTTTACCTAAATAACGTTCAATAATTTGTGTTATCTTAGGTGCCCAATCAGTATTAAAACTGTCAGGATTATCTGATGCTATCTTTTGAGTAATTTCATTAAATTCTTTCATCAAAGCATCAAAATCATAAACAGTAGGACCTTCAACAACCATCTTTTCATTAGTAACAAACTTGTTATCTGTTTGCGCCGCTTCCTTGTCAATAGCATCATTCAATGCTTTTACAAGCGCTTCATAATTTCCATCAATTTCTGAAGCAATATACTTAAAACGACCTCCTGCAGAAATTGTTCCATCTGCAGACCTTAAAGTAATCTTAATCTTGCTAACTCCATCGTCATCAACAACAGGGTGCATATAACCATAAAGGTCTGCCATGTTTTCAACAATAGAATTATAAGTATTAGCTACTGAAGGACGAATTAACGTATATTCTGACCCATCCTGTCGCTTGAAAGAACCTTCCTTTGCGTGAGAGATAAAATAAACTGCATAACCAAGCTGTGTAATCTCTCTAAAGATATTTTCAAACTCTTTCTTTAGAAGGTTCCAACCCTGACCATAAGGTATCTTAGAAATTGTATCAACATCATTTTGACTACATACATACTTGTCACATAAAGTTGCGGCAATATCGACTGTATCAACAATAATTGTTGAGAAAGTTTCCTTAACCTCTGGCTTCTTGAGTTCTCTTACAACCTGCTTAACTTCTGCCCAAGTTGTAATATCCTGTGCAATAATACCGGGGATAGCATTGTATCCTCTCTCAAAAGCGAGGAGTAGTGGCTTCGGCATCTGGCTTCCAAGAGTGGTTTTACCAGTCTTAGGGGGACCATAAATATAGGTTATGTATCCCGAGAGGTCTCGGGATACTTTATGAGGGGTAAGTCCTAAAAGATTTATAGCCATAATCAATTACCTCCTCAATTAAAATGTGAATTCGCCAGTCTTAGCAACGGGAGCAGCTGTGCTTCCGCTCTTCTTTGCGTCGTATTCCTCTCTGCGCTTCTTAATCTCTGCCAGAGCAATTTCACGCTCCTGCATTGCTTTCTTTACTTCCTCAACGGTCATTACATCTTCAGCGCCAAAATCATAAGGCTCTTTCAGCATACCTGTAATAGACCAATCTCTCAGCTTTCTCTCATAGGTTGTAACTGCTGCTTCACCAAAAGCAGAATCCTCTGTCTTGGTAAGAACCTTTGTAGTACACTCAATCTTTCCCCAAACGCAAGTGTAATAAGGTTCTGCTGCACTTGCTTCTATCTGATTAAGGAAGAAGTCCATACCATCCTGAGAACGAACAGAAAATTCAACAGGAAGAAGACGGTTCTTAAAATCAAATACAGCGCCCTTTACAATAACATATGCAGGAAGATTTTTCTCTGTATCCGCTTCCTTTTCTGTTATCTTAGTAATAAGAATATCGGTCTTAAAGTAATTTCTAACCTTCTCATTTTCTAAGTTTGTAAGGATATCAAGGAAGCCACCTTCGTTTCTCTTAGTAGAAATAAGTTCTCCATCTGCACTATAAAATTCATTGAGAGCCAGAGAAGGAGATGCCTTAATTATCATAGCCTCATCCTTACCATCTGTTATCCAAGTCTTACCGCCGTTGATAATCTTAGAAAGAACAGTATAAGTCTTGTTTGTGCTACCTTTTGAAGTAGTTGGAGTTACATAAGTATAATGGATAGGAATTACATTAAGTCCATCCTCATCAACCGCAATTTCGAGAGTGCCTGCAATATACTCCTTACCTGCATTTGCAGACTCCTTATTCTGTACGGTCTTAACCTCAAGAGAATGCTGATAAACTCTTCCCACAATAGTTTCCTGATTAATATTCTTTCTCATAAAATTTTCTCCTTAAATAAATATTTTTCATTTGATATAATTATTATAATATATTTTTTAAGTTTTATCAAATGATTCTTCTTCTAAACCAAAGAAAAGTAGTTCTTTAGCATAGGGGAGCTTTCTTGCAAAAGCAATAAAATTTTTATTAAGAGGGTTGTCTTTTCCGCTCCACTCATTTAGTTTATGATTTTTCCTTTGTCTTATCATATTGAATAAATTTTCATAACTTAATGTTATTGTCCTTGTCTGTAACCAGCTCTCTGGAAGCCATCGAATAAGCTCTTTCCAATATCTTTTATCTTTTGTCTCTAAATACTTTAAACGAAGATTTTCAAGCATATCTACAAAAGCATTTATTGAATTGGAACTATCATACTTAATTAAATAATCATCTTGATTATGCCATTGTAAATCATCTTGGTAATCATCGGTCTCAAAACAGTCTATTGTAATCGGGGTCGTTGCTAACTTATGCATCTTACTTGTGCTATTGGCGCAGGTCCCAATCTTATAAGTATCAAATTCACTCCAAAAATAAAGGGGTGCAGTAATATCGACAGAAACGAATATCTGCCGCATGAACTTACGATGTTCAGAACCACCATTGATTAGTCTTTGCATTAAACTTAAATCATTTGGTCCAATGATAAAAGTTCCTCTCTCTTCTTTACTATCAGATTTATCCCAACTATTCATAGGATTTCTCATTCCCCGAATAGCTCCTTCAAAATTAAAAACTTGTACATTCTTAAAATCCATTAGTTACCTCATTTTATTTAAAAAATCTTGTATTATAAATTATCCCCCAATCTTCTTCTGAATAACTAAAAAGATATTCAACATCGCCGCTATACTCAAACCATGAAATTGCGTAAGAAGCTGATAGATTTGGGTTATAATAATAAGTAGCTTCATGTGGACTTGCTTCCGATGAAAAAACATTTTTAACTGCTTGAGAAGTCTCTTCATCAATAACAACTCCATAATAATTGCCATTAGAAAATTGATTTTTCGCATAAAGAATTTCTGTAATTGTATCAGGAAAATCTGGAGAATTTAATCTGTTTAAAATAATTCCTGCAATTAATTCTTTATATTCAATAGAAAATGAACCCACTTCATGTTGAACTGTTAATTCAATTAAAGTAATTTCTTCTTCTGATAAAGACTCGTAAAGAGTTAATTCTTCATTATTATTCTCTTCCTCAATAAAAGCTATTGAGCAAGGTTCTGCTTCGTAGCAAATAGAGTATAAAGAAACTTCTTCTGTAGAGTTCTCCACAAGAGACTCTACAGAAGAACAATCTTCTTTTTTAATAATCTCCTCTGTAGGAATATTCATATTTATTGCAGCTATACTAATTGGTAATAAAATTAAAAAGACACTATAAAATAAAAGTAAAAAATAAACTGATATTTTATATATACTCAATTTAAATCAATCCAAGGAGAAAAAATTTGCTTGATTGATTTAGTATCTTTTATGATTTCCGAATGTTCTCCAAGAAGAATTAACTCTATATTATCTCCTGTTTTTAGTCCAAGAGATAACATATTTAAAGTACTTCTTGGATTAGCTGCAAAATTAGTATCTTCTTTTACTACTACTGCTCTACAAGTAATAGAAGAAGATACAAGTGGGCAAATAGTGTTAAGGGTTGTCATTCCTTGCCACTTTTTTACCGTACCTTTCAAACTAATATTTTCATTCAATATAATCTAACCTCCATTAAATATATCTTACTTTAATTCTGTAATGATTTCATCACAAATTCCAAGCTCTAAAGCCTGTTCTGCAGTTAACCACCAGTCGTCTTTAATATGCTCTTCATATTGCTCAGGCGTAATTTTAGTATACTTTAGAGTATGTTCCTTTAAAAGTTTCAACTGTGTTTCATAAAAAGCTGAAAAATTTCTAAATTTTCCTGCGTCTCCGCCAGTGCCTACCGCACCTTCATGGTAAAGAAAAGAAGCATGAGGATATGCAAATCTCTTATGACCTGCAATAAAAGCGAAGAAACCGCCACTATAAGCACAGCTAATGCAAAGTGTCCAAACAGGGGTCTTTGAAAGAGCAATGCTATCAATAATTGAAAAAGTTTGAGTTAAATCTCCACCGGGGCTATCAAAGTAAATTTTAATGGGTTTTCTCTCGCTAATAGGAATGTTATCTTCATCATCTTTTGCATTCCAGAAATGAATGAACTGACTAGCAATAAAGCCAGAATCTTCTGCAATTTCCTGTATTAGCATTTCTCTGTCTAAACAACAGAATTTCTCTAAAACATCATTAAAAGTTGCATTGCTTTTCTTTTGATATTTAGATAGCATTTCAGTAATATTTATCATATTTTCTATCCTCCAATTTCTTTATAATATATTATACTATATTTTTTATAAAGAATAAAGTAAATTATTTTGATATACCTATGGAGCTATTATAACCATAATCTTTACTCTTATAAAAATCAATATAATATCTTTCTTTCTCATTTAATGAATCAGAAGAGCATTTTTCAAGAAGTTCCCAAGAAAAATTCCATAATCCATCTTCTTGCATAGCTCTATATAATTTATTATTTGCAGGAGTATCTATACCCAAACCGCACTTCGCATGGTCTTTAAAGCGACGGGCTATATCAACACTTTGCCCAATATAACACATATTATTTTTAAGATTAGTAATTTTATAAATTCCACAAACAGTAGAAGATGTTTTTAAAATTCTATTACATAAATCATTCATTGGCTTTTGAAAAAAGGTTGACCAAATAAGCATACTTAAAATGCGGGGGCGTCTCAAATTTGGTTTTATCTTTTCTAAAAGTTGTATATCTACTTTGTCATCTTCTAGTATTTGCATACAATAATAAGCTTGATTATCTTTTATTTCTTTTTCTCTCAATTGAGCTTTTAATAAATTATTTCTATATGCTTTTACTTTAGACACTTCTTGTTCAACTTGTTGTAATTCTTTTTCTAAAGAACTTTTTTCTTTTTCAAAAGTAGAATTAAGAGTACTAATTTTCGTATCAAAATCATTTTCTCGTTTAGTTAAGGTATTTTCTAAAAGCTCAATATAATTAGATAAAATTTGATGATTTCTTTCTTTTGTAGTTGCTATAATAATAGCATTATCTCTCTCAAAGTCTATTTTCTGTTGTTCTAATTCTTTTATATTATTAGAAAGCTTAGCGTAAGTATCTTTCAAAGTTTTTATTTTATTTTCAATTTCTTGCTTTTCTTGCTGTAAAGATTCTCGCTCTTCCTCTGCTTCTTTTCTTATTTTTTCTAATGAACAAGATATATCTGCGCGAGCTCGTTTTTCTTTTTCTTCATTTCTTCTTTTAAGAAATTGTATAAAAGAATAAATATGAATAGGAACAGAACAACATAATAATATATTAAGTATAATTAAAAATATCATAAAATTCTTCCTTTTGCATAATAAAAGAGGAGATTAAGTAAACACTTAATCTCCTTTCTTCTATTTTATAATTTTAAATTAGTCCTTCTTCTCGGGGGTTGCGTCAGGGTCGAAAGACTTACCTTCCTCAGTTAGAGAAATAAACTTAACTGCCTTATGAGTGCCATCCTCAAGCTTAATCTCTGCGGGGGTACGAACCATAACACCCTTCTTCTGGAAGGCGGTAACAACACCGTTTACAGAACGAGTCTCAAGACCAGTTGCTGCTGCGATATCACCGGCTGTAATATTCTCGCCGTCTACGCTCTTTACATACTCAAAAACCTTCTTAGAATTTGCTGAAACTGCCATAATTATTGTTCTCCTTTGAATTAAAAAATATTTTTTAATGAGAATTAACTCATCTCTTTGTATTTATATTATACAATAAATTTTTTAAGTTTTCAAAAAATTTGTTGTAATATAATCATCAAGTTCGAGGATTTCCTCAAAAGAAAGAATAGACATTATTTCTTCAATTTCTCTTTGAGCTAATTGAACATTTTTGCCCTGTCTAATCTTCTGTTCTAAAGCCCATATTCTCTGGGCTATTTTTTTTATTTCTTTTCCTTTCATGTATTTATTATACCAAAAATTTTTTAAGATTTCAAAAAATCTCTTAATAGCTCGTCCTCTGTAATGATAGGCACTCCTAACTTCTTTGCGGTTTCATTTTTGCTTGTGGTAGAGTTTATATCATTATTAACAAGGTAAGAAGTATTTTTAGTAACTGAATTTGTTACTTTACCTCCAGCCGCTTCAATAGCTGCTTTAAGTTCATCTCTATTTTTCCACTTCTGTACTTTACCCGTAATAACAAAAATTAAATCCTTACAGTTGTCAGTTTTATTAGCTGCTGTAATAGAATTAAAATTTATTTTCTGTGCTATTTCCTTTGCAAGAGTATAATCATAATTATGAATAGCACTATCCATTTCTCCACCGAAACCATTTAAAGTAGAAAAATCAAATTTTCCCTCTGCCGCAAAAATAAAACTATCCCATGTTTTGAAGCATTCTGTAAGCTGTTTTGCATAAGTTAAACCAATAAGGGGAATGCTTAAAGAAGAAATAAATAAAGACAAATCACATGATTTCATTCTCTCTTCAATAGCATTTAATATATTGCTTACAGATTTTTCGCCAAATCCATTTTCTTTTACCCATTCATTCTTATACTCTTTCAAATTAAAAACATCAAGAATATTATTTAACCAACCCTTATCTATTAAGAAATCAATTGTGTTAATAGATAGACCCTTAATATCAAGACCTTTTTTACTTACAAAATGGTCAATGATATTAGAAAGCTTGGCGGGGCAAGATGAATTTGTACAAAATAATTCACGAGTATTAACTAAAGTTTTAATTTTTGTAGGCTTACCGCAATAAGGACATATTTTAGGGATAGGAATTAATTTTGCATTTGAAGGAGCTTCTTTTTCTGCTTTTACTATCTGAGGGATAATCTGATTTGCTTTAATAATAGAAATTTTTTCTCCTACAAAAGCTCCCCCATTCATAGTTTCATACATAACATCAATATTATGCAAACTAGCTCTTTCTACAATAGTATCATCAATTTCTACCGGATTAAAAATCGCTACGGGAGTAAGAACTCCTTTTCTCCCCATAGACCATTCTATATTAAGAAGCTCTGTCTCATACTCTTCATCAACAAATTTATAAGCAATTCCTCCACGAAAATGATGGGCTGTGGCGCCTTTAGCATTGTATTCTTCGCAATCATCGTACTTAAAAACAATGCCATCAATAGGATAACTATTATTTTCAGCTTTTTTAGAAATAAGTTTGATTGCTGTTTCTACTGTGCCTTCACCTAAAGCGTTATCCTGAACCATAAAGGGCTGATATGGAACTGTATAAAAGCCTAAAAAGCTAAGATGCATCAATTTTGAACTTAATGTTTCACACTTCTCAAATCCAGTTATGACATCCCATGCAACAAAAGTTAAATTCCTTCTGCTACACTCTCTGCTATCTAATAATCTTATACTCCCTGCCGCGAAATTTCTGGGGTTCTTATAAGTGTCCTTAAACCTTTCATAATTCTGATAAGTACAAATAACTTCCCCATCTACAACCAATGTGTCTTTAAAATTAATCTCTTTAGGAATAGATGGAATAACAAGAGCATTATGAAGAATATTTTCTCCTACTGTCCCATTGCCTCTTGTTTCTGCCATAACTAATTTCCCATTCTCATATCTCAAACTACAAGTTAAACCATCAAGTTTAGCCATTGCTATTAAAACATTGATACCACCAAAAGCTTTAATATCTTCAATACTTTTTGTTTTTGCTAAAGAAAGCATAGGATGAGAATGAGTTACTTTTTCAAGAGAATTAACCACATTGTATGAAATTGATGAAGTGGGGCTATCAGGATAAATCGTCCCTGTCTTTTCTTCTAACTCCTGAAGGGCAAAATATTTCTTATCCCATTCTGCATCACTAATTGTAGGATGACCTATATCATATTCTGCCGTTCTTGCATTTAATTCATCAATTAAATTACGCATTTTCTCAAAATCTTTTAAACTATATGACTGAGCAGACATTCTTTTATTCCTTTCTCACTTTTTTATAATATATTATAATATAAAAATAATAAAAAATCAACAGAGAAAATCTGTTGATTTTTTATATTATTAAACAATACTTATAGAAGATATTGTGCTATCTTTTATTAGAGAAACACCAGAACTTATTTTACTTTGAAGAGATATTTCTTCTACTTTACACGAAAGAGAGAAAGGGTTACCTATAATAGATATAGCATCTGTGCTCTTAGTAGCAATAGCATCTACTAAGTCACCAACTGCCGCATTGGTTTTGTAAACTGGAATATTCTTTGTTCCACGATTTTTAATAGGTATATCTTCTTTTGCGTTTAATCTTTTGCCATATCCCTTGCTAGTAACGAGAACAATTTCATCTGCCTCCTTAATACCTTTAATCACAGAGTCATCTTCATCAAGCTTTACTGCTTTTACTCCTGAAGTAAAACGACCAATAGGAGCGATATCTTTTGTTTCAAATTTTATAGCTGCACCCTTTTTGGTGAATACCATTACAGGTTCTTCATTAGTAAAGATAACATTAGCAATGCTATCGCCTTCCTTTAACTTAATTGCCGCTAAGCTTTTACCTCTTTTAGTTTTTGTATATTCAGAAATACTGCTTTTTTTAAGCATACCTTGTTTAGTAAAGAAAATAATATATTCATTATCTTTACTGTTGTCAAAAGAAGCAACAGCGATAATTTTTTCATTATCTCCTAATTCAATCAACTGATTTAAAGATACTGCAGTAGTATCTATCATATGGACAGGAAGCTTATACATTTGCCCAAGGTTCGAGAAAAGTAAAAGAATATCAGCTGTAGTAGTATGGATGGCAGCGACAGTGGGAGCATTGGTATTCTTTATTCCTCTCCCATTTCTCTTCTGAACTGCCATTTTTGAATTAGTTCTACTAATTTTATTGTCATTAGTAATAGTAATCATGGCGTGTTCAGCAGGCGGTAGGACATCTTCTCCTTCTTCTTCCACTACTTTAATTATTTTTGTTCTTCTATCATCGCCATACTTTTCAGATAGAGAACGCCATTCTTTAATAAGTTCATTATTGAAAAGAGTTCTATCGTTGAGGATAGCTTCAATCTTCTCCGCCTCCGCTTCTAAACTCTTTTTCTCTTGCTCAATCTTTTCAACCTCAAGTTTAGCAAGACGAGCAAGTTTCATATCAAGAACAGCTTTAGCCTGTACTTCATCAAGCAAGAATCTTTGCTGTAAATTAATACTTGCATTTGCTGTTGATGTAGAGGTTTTGATTGTCTCAATAACTTCATCAATAGAAGCTAAACATACCAAAAGTCCATCAAGTATATGGATACGAGAACGGATTTTATTTAAATCAAATTCAAACCCTCTTCTATATACTTCTATCTCATGAGAAATGTGTGCCGATAATGCTTCTTTCCAAGTAAAAACCTTAGGAAAACGTCCATTGTCAAGCATTGTAAGATTAATGCCATAATAAGATTGCAAAGAAGTATTCTTATAAAGATAAGAAAGAACTTTTTCTTTGCTTGCGCTCTTACCTAAATAAATTTTAATACAAGGTTTCTCTCCTGTTAAATCATTAAATCTTTCAATGCCCGGATTTGTTTCATTTTCAAGAATTGCTTCAAGCTCTTTACAGATAGTTTCAGTATAAACACCGTATGGGATTTCGGTTGCAATATAACAATTATCCTTTTGATTGTATTCAAGTTTTGCTCTTAATTTACAAGATGAACCTGTACCATTTTTAAGGGCTTCCTTTACTTCATTTTCATTAATTAAAAATGCACCTGTAGCAAAATCAGGACAACAATAAAGTTGTTCAAATGTAGCATCAGGATTAAGGAGAAGAACTTCAAGCGCTTTATTAATGTCTTTAATATTGAATTGGGGGATACTACTTGCCGCGCCAATACCTATACCAAGAGTTCCATTTACTATATTATAAAATCCTTTTGAAGGAAGAACTGAAGGGTATTTTTCAGTATCATCATAATTATCTCGCCAATCTTCAATAGTATCTTTATCAACATCTTCAAAAAGTTTAACAGCAAAGGGGCTTAATCTTGATGCGGTATAACGAGGAGCCGCCCAGTTCCCCGATTTCATGAGATTTCCATCATTACCTTCAACTTCAATCAAAGGATATCTCATAGCAAAAGATTGTCCTGCTCGCATAATTATACCTTCAGCAGAAGCGTCTCCATGGATATATAATCTTGCAACTGAACCTATTGCTTTTAACGTTTTCTTAAAAGGTTTATTAGGAAGAAATTTGTCTGTGAACAAACAGTAAAAAATTTGTCTTGCCGAAGGCTTTAAACAATCTCTCGCATCTACTAATGCCCTACTCTGGAGGACTGCGCCTGCATATTGTGAGAAAGATTGTTCTATAATATCTTTCATATTGACTTTATTCATAGATTTTCCTCACTTTCTTTACATATAATTATACTATATTTTTTATAATTTTTCAAGTGTTATTCTTTAATCTCACTAAAGTCAACATCCTTGAAGACATAATCCCTACGAGGCTCAACGTTCTCTCCCATTAATTCTTGCAAAAGAGAAATAGATTCTTCGTCTGGAACAATCGTATCGATTCTCTGAAATTCTGGAGTAAACATTGAGCGGTGTGCCTGTTCTGGTGACAAAGCACCTAGTCCCTTATTTCTTTGAACCTCACCTTTGATTGAGCCTCTTACTTTATTAAATTCTTCGTCTGTGAAGAAATATTCTTCCTGTTTTCCATTCTTTACAATATAAAGAGGAGAACGAAGCCAGCATAGTCTTTCTTCTGATAAAAATTGAGGAGCCAGATGGAATAAATTCGCCATAATAAGAAGTCCAATGTGATATCCGTCGCTATCAGAATCTACGCAAATACCTACTCGACCATATCTTAATTTCTTAGGATTATAGCGGCCGGGGACTATATTCAATGCTTTAAGTAAAAGCTTAATTTCTTCGTTATCCATAATTTTTTCATCTGGGTTCGCAAGTGAGTTAATCATCTTACCGCGAATTGCGAGAATACCATACTTGGTATAATCTCTAGCCTTGGCGATTGCTCCTGCTGCACTATCCATGTGCTCTCACGTTACCGTGAGCACTGACTATTTCTTCCCTCGCCCGTGTCGAATCGGGGTCATCAGGTCCTGTGTTTGGAAGCGCGTACTAATTAGCGCCCCTACGCCGCTACACTCATCACGGCTAGTCGATACATAACCTTATTTTCTGCTTTTCAAAAATTCTTTATATCCTGCTGGAATAGCTTCTTCTCTATCCCAAGAACCAAGTCTAAAAATCTTAAGCATATTTTTCCAATTATCATCATACTTGGATAAAAGAGCTGCTTTAGACATTCCATTCATATAATCAAAACGCATATCGTATACTTCCTGTATTAATTTTTTGCTCCCGCCTTTATTGATTGGTTTGTTGTTTTCAAACACTTCTGGCATAACTTCTTTCCAAGTTTTACCTAACCAACAATATTGAAAACCAGAATACGAAATTTTATTTTGAAATTGAGGATAAATGTCTCTAATGTTTTTGCCTGCTTTGTATGCCAATCTTATTTCTTTAACATCTTCTTCTGTTAATTTTGAGTTAGGATTGGCTTCTCCTTTATGGGATAATTTTGCATTTACTTCAGGATTCTCTAAAAGAATTTTTGTTCTTTTTTGAGCAATCTCGGGCACATTAGAGGGATTAAAATCACCACCGGGTGTCATGTTATAGCCATCTTCATAAGAGTTATAATATTTTATCCAATAGATTTCTCTCTCATTAAGAAGCTCTTTTTTGCATTCCTCAAGGACTTCAAAATCAAAATTTTCAATTCCAAATTCTCTAATAGCTTTATGAAAATCAGAATAGTAATTAATATGATTTTTATTATATGAAGCTTGTATATGCTGCTTTTTGCGTTCTTCTATTTGGATACTTTGTCCGATATAAGATTTTTGATTAGTTTTGTTTGTATATTTATATATGCCTATCATATCATATATAGCCTCCTTTTTTGGTTATACTATATATGAAAAACAGAAAAATAAAATTACACGCGATTGTCCAACGACTGACTCAGTGGTTGGACTCCCTCGTTAGCTATGACAATATTATTTTTCTTTTGTCATAACCCCTATCAGTCTAATAGGTTAACAGGAATGGGCAATAGTTACTTACCCTCGACAATAAGAAGAACGGAGTCTTCACCCAATTTTTCGGCATCTTTAAGCTTGTCTGAATTAAAAACTTTTTTATTCGCTGTCTTTTCGATATCCTTTGCCGCTTCAAGAATTTGTTTTCTTGCTCTCTCTGCTGCTGCTTCTGCTCTCTGAACCTTTGAAAGCATCTCCATGATAGTTTCAAAAGAAGAGCTTTTAGCGAATTCTTCAAGTCCGGCTTTAAAAGCTTGTGAAGCAAGAGACCTTAAGTTAGGATTATTTATCTTTGATTTTGTTTGATTAGCAAAAGAAGGTTCAGCTACTTTACAATTAATAGCAAAAACAAGACCTTTTCTAATTAATTCAGAGTCGAAATCTTTCTTTGCCAGTTTCTTAATATTAGATGTTAATGATGTTTTTGCGCCAGTAATAGGAGAACCACCTTCTGGGCAATATAGTCCATTCACAAATACATAAGACTGCGAAGCATCATTTGTCCACATAAAAGCTATTTCAAGTTCATCTGTTTCATCTTTAGCAGAACAAATTATGGGTTTCATAAGCGGCTTACTTACTTTATCTTTTATGAAATCGCTAATTCCATTCTTAGAATAAAAAGTTTTCTTCTCTCCAGACATTTTATCAGAAAGAATAAATTTTAAACCCTTATTTAAGTATGAAATCATTTGTATTTCATCACAAATACGCGTAAAAGAATATCCTTCCTCTGCGTCCTTGAATACTTCTGCATCAGGTTTAAAAGTTATAGTTGTACCTGTTTCATTCTTTGGACAAGCATGAAGAGTATAATCAGTGTTAATACCTCTATCAAAAGTTGCAGTCGCGGCAGTACCATTCCGTTTACTAATAACAGAAAAATATTCACTAGAAAGGCATACTGCAGAACCGCCTATACCATTAAGACCAGATGAATTTTTATAAGCACCTTTATCAAATTTACCTCCGGTATGAGATTTTGTATAAATGGAAACAAGCACATTTTCTCCATTTTCTCTAATACCAAAAGGAACTCCACGACCATAATCCTTTACAGTTATTTCTTGACCATTAAGAGTAATTTCTATTGTGTCACCATAACCTGCAAGAGCTTCATCTGTGGAGTTATTAATTATTTCCTTTAATGCTTGATATAATCCTTCAGTATCAGAGCTTCCAAGATACATCTGTATTCTTGTTCTTACCCCTTCTCTGAAATCAAGGCTTTGAATACTATTGATATCATAATTCATATAATATTTTATTCCTTTCTCATTATTCTTATAATATATTATAATATATTTTTAATAAAATATCAAATAATAAATATTTGATTAATATAAAAATTTTTCTTATAGTACCTTTTTCGACTTTTTTCTTTTTCTTCCCTATTTAATTGTAGCAAAAAAAATATAAAAAGTCAAATAAGATTTTTAAACGGGGAGTAATATTCATACTCCCCGCTATATTTTTACATTTTTTGAGCTAGTTTAGCAATTTTTGAACGATGAATTTCTAGTAGAGTTACTTCAGTATAAAAGTCGGCGTTTGCAAATACTTCTGATACTCTTTTTAATCCATTGTTAGAGCCAGCATAAATATCCATATCTACTTGAGCATTATCATCACCATCTAAGATACAGATAGAATCGTCTCCAATTCTTTGCAGAGCGAGTTTCATTAATGAAATATCAAGATTTTGGGCTTCAGTAATATAAATTCCAGCATTCATTCCAGAAGTATCATATCCGCGAATATCAGACATTGGTAAAAGTAAAAGTTCTCCTTTAGCTATTAAACGTTCAACCTCTGTTTTGTCTCCTAGCTTACTAGACAAGAAATTTCCGATAGATGAGTCCAAAAGCTTTTCTTCTCTAGAGCCGGGGTAATATCCAAGTTTAGCAGAGTTAGCTGTAGCCACTGTATTGCAAAAGATGATTATTTTATCAATCTTTTTCTTCTCTAATAGATAAAAGAGATAAGACATTGCCAAGAAAGATTTACCAGAACCTGCAGGACCTCTTAGTAAAACAATTTGGCTAGAATTTAATCCATCCATTGCAATACTTTGAATATCATCCATCGGTTTAGTAATACCAAAGTGCATACTTTCAAAAGTTAAATAGTTAATTTTACGATAACCTGTCCCAGTATAGACATATTTGTCTATAATTGGATTAGTCTTATTATTCTCTTTGCTATTTTTAATTAGCAAATATTCATTTGTCAAAAGACCTAAAGGATTGTCAGCAGTATTAACCACGTTTGCATAGAAATTTGCTAATTCTTCATCAGTAAAATTAACAATTTTGTAGCCTGTATAATCTTCTTTTTCTTCTTCGTTGAGGAATGGCGGCTCTATCCAAAGATTTAATTCTTTTGCTATATTTAACATGGCTAAATCATGAGTAACAAGAATTAAATCATCTTCTCCAATAGTATTCTTTAAAAAACAAGCACAAGCAAGAATTTTGCCATCATTTATATCAATATATTCTGGAAACTTCTTAATATGCTTTGACATTGTCTTTTCATTATAAATAATTGTAGTATATTTTGTCGGATTCTTAGCTAAAAAGCTAATGACTTGGCGAGCCTGTTGCCGCGCCTCAGGAGTTTTCTTATATGAAGTTTTTATTTCTTCAAGTTCTTGTAGAGTAATAGAGCTAATATAAAGATGATTTTTTGATTCTAGCTCACTTGAAAGCTCCAATAAAGAAGAAGTGTCATAGAAGTATATATTTTTACTCACAGGGTATTTCCTTCCTTTGTTTCAAATTTTTCAGCTTAACTAAAGCTTGTTCTCTTTCTTTTGGCTTATTATGTAAAAGTTTTTCAATTTCTTTATATTGTTTGTTAAGATTCTCAATTTGATTATTGATTTCAAATTTAAGTCTGTCTACAGTAGAAATGAGTGTTTTGTTATTTGGAGATTGAGAATATAATAATTGTATTCCTATTAATTGCTGTTTTAAATTAGAAATTTTTCTTTTTAGATATTTCTTTTGTGCTTTTAGCATAGCAATCTCACAGCCAAAGAAAGAAGATGGAGAATCAGCATTTGTTCCTTTTATGTAAGTTTCTCCGTTAAACAACCCAATAGGTGTACTGATAAGAACAGATGAGCGACCGCTCTCTTTGTCATAAGATGATTCTACTAAAGTAATTTTATTAGGCATAAAAAATCACCTCCTTCTATAATCATTAAAATTATAATATATTTTTTAATGTAAGACAAAAAAGAGCCATAATTGTATGGCTCTTTATAAATTCATCTCTTCCAGTAGCGGCTCTATTTTATCAATTAACGCAGGATAATATTTATATAATGTTTGTCTTGCATTTAAAGGCTTATCTGGTTTAGTATATCTTGCGCATTCCCAATCTATTATCATTTGTATATAATCAGCTCTTGACTTAGCTTTGTCATGATGATGAGAATATTTTCTGTGAATTCGACTAGCTTTTTCTTTATTGATAAATAAAAGCATAATAATTTTATCAAAATCATGGAATAAGCTTCTGAAAGTATTGTAACCTAAAAGTTGCTTTTCTACAATGCGGAAAGCTTTTCTATGGACTTTCGTATATTGTATTTTATTCCAATTTTTTAAGTACATTTTTAACTCCTTTATAGGTCAATACATTTTAATGAAGAGATTTCAATACCCATCTCTTTTCTTGATTTAGCATAATTAATGTATTCTAAGATTTCATCAAGAGCCCAAGGAACAAAAGCACCGCTATCCGCTCCTACATGGAACATATTTGCATTTTCTCCATAAAATAAAGTATCTTGATGAGTATGACCAAACAAATTGATAATACTTTTTTTATTAGGCTCATCATCATCAATATTGCGTACAACAGAAGGAAAATGAGAAAGATAAAAAGATTGCTTTTCATATCTTAGCATTTCTGCCCATTTATCTGCTTCAACAACATTCTTACAAGTCAAATACATTTGTACTTTCATATCAGTATCATGATTACCACGAATGATATGTAAATGTCCATTCAATGACTCAATGAGTTTTTTTGAAGAAGCAAGAGTTTCCATACCACCCATACAAACATCGCCTAATACATAAACAGTGTCTTCTGGAGACACAACGCAATTATGACATGAAACTAAAGCCATATTCATTTCTTCAACGCTAGAAAAACCTCTTTTGCCATAGATAAACTCTTTATTGTGATTAAAATGATAATCACTAATTACAAAAATCTTACTCATTATCTTCCTCCTTGATTATATCAATTTTCTTAAACCCTTCTTCATAAGCAGGAACTTCAAGCCGAATATTCATATTGTAAATTACATTATCAGGTACCCTTGCCAATCCCTCTCTTTTGCGATTTCTTTCTAAAGCAGTAGATACTTTAGTATTGATAAAGAGAGCATAATATTCTACTTTTGCATTGCACGCAATTCTTTTCATAAGCTTTTTTCGAGAAGCTTTTGAAATATGAGTAGCATTAATAATAATATAGCTATGTGCGGCAGTATAGACATCGCTGTTAGCTAATTCCATAATTTTATTTTTAATAGCAGAATAAAATATTTTTTCTACCTCTTCTTCATGAGAGAAATAATCTTCTCCTTCTTTAAGAAGAGAAAAACGTATTTCATCTCTCGAGAAAGGATAAAAATGAATGTCTGTCTGTCCTTTTATTTTTTCTTCTTTTGCTTTATTAATTAGTTCTTTAATCATGGTATCTTTTCCAGAAGCAGGGATTCCTACCATTATTATAACTTTAACAGTATTAGTTATAAGATGAGCTTTCATAAAATACCTCTCTTTTTTATTTTCTATATATATTTTACTATAATTTTAATAAAAAATCAAAGGGAGTATATATTATACCCCCTAAAATATTTTAATGCTCATGAAGTCTTAAAAAAGCTTCAAAATCATCAACCAAATCCCCATCATATACTGTTATAGTAACACCCTTAGAAGGGTCAATAGCAAACATCCCCATAAGGGACTTACCATCTACCTTAAAACCCTCAGCATTTGTTACAATAACATCATGTTTAGCCTCAGAAGCAAGACTAACAAAGTCCTGTACATCTGAAATTCTATCTAAGTAAATTGAGAACTCAGTCCAATCCATTGCTCTATCCTCTACAAAGTTATTCATATTTTATTCTCCTTATCTCCAATGTTCTAGAAAGTCTTCATAATCTTTCTCTTCCTGTCTTCTTCTCCGTATAGACTCAAAGCATCTGTCAATAAAGTCTTCTTGGTCTTTCCGCTTCTCCTCTTCGGTCATAGGTTTTGACTTCTTCTTAGTATAAGGGAAATCTTCTCTCCAGAGGTCACTATCTTCATAGCTCATTTCTTATTCTCCTTTACTGATGATACTTCAATAGAAAATCATTGCTTACTGCCTTAAAACTGCGGCTTCCATCAGAAGACCGGAATACGACTCCCTCTCTCATTCCACCATCAATCTCTGATGGCTCGCTTGCCGCATAATCAAGAACAGTTTGACAAGTATTTGGCAATACACAGTGCCCAAGAATAGGCACAGTAGGGATATCATAATGACTTAGAATATTTCTCATCTCTACTGGATTAAAGCGTCTAGTATGTCCATCTTTATACCCTGTAATAAGATTGAAAACAGCGAGTCGATGGTCATTAGTACCATAATTTCTCTTCTGAATTGTTCCACCATAGGTCTCTCCCTGAATGGTAACAAAATCAATTTGTCCATTATAATCCTTGTTAAAAGTGTTAAAAATCTTCTTAATTTTATTCTCAATGTCATACTTCTCTGCCATTTCAAGATAAACATTAGAGTCATAAAAACACTTCTTATTAGGCTTATCAAATACTACATTGCGGCTGCAAACATAAAACTTGCCCTTCCGATAAGTAAAGGTAGTAGAAGTACCATCAATCTTCTCAGTAGCATACCAAAGCTCATCTGGATTAGGAGGAAACAGACAAGGTAAATTCTGTACTCTCTCCTCGTCTGTCTTAACTACCCACTGGGGCCACTGACTAGTCTTCTTCTTACCAAGGAACAAATAAATAAAGTCCCTAGTAACCTTATGCTTAAAAAGGAACTTACCAAATCGAGTTCTAAAGAACTTCTTATGGCGGTCTTTCATAGAGGCATACTTATCCTTAGTAGGAGCCTTTCTTACATTGTCAGTAGGGTCTGCATAGGTTACACCAAGCCGCTCAGTTACAAAATCTCCGACAGTAAGGTCGTCAGAACCTGCATGAATTATACAAGGACTGCCGTAGGACTGTGCATAGCTAATATTCCAACCAAAATCATAGGGGTGCATAAGAAGACCTTGAGAAACAACTTTGCACATCTTCAAAGTCTTAATCTTATAATCTCTCTTAGCAAGGAACTCGAATGGCTCAATAGCAGGAACCTTAGAGTCAATTTCAAAATAAATTGCAGGCTCTCCTACCTTAAACTGGTTCTTAGAAACAATTACCCACCAACCGCCAACTCGAGCATATTCTACCCTATCGTATCCTTCGATAGGGCGAATTTCATCAATAGTAACAATGTATGCGAGCTCACGCTCACCCTTAGAATTTAACATAACATCAACCCTCCTTTTAAATTGCCTTATAAGTATAAGTATTTGTGTTAACAGAGAGGATATCACAAGATACTATTGCCGGTCCAGTATAAGGCTTATCAGTAGTACCATATTCAGTAACAGTAATCTTATCAACCGGAATATACAGCTTATCATTATCGCCAGTAACGATACTGCTAAGATTAAATCTTATACGACAATTCATTTCCATGTTGTTCCAAAGATAAGAGTTGTCTCTGATTTCATCATCATCCTCATCATCATCATATGCCTGATTACCACGACAAATAAAATCATAATAACAAGTTTTGCCATTCTCGAAAGTTACCTTTGCAGTATAACGAGTATCATCAGTAGCAAGAATGTTAAGATACTCAAGAGCAGTCTGGAAGGTTTCTCCAAGACTAAGCTCAAAAGCAATAGCTCTTAAACAGTCATAGGTAAGATGAACTCTTGTAGAAAATCTTACGACCTTATCAACCTCTTCCGCGTTATAATTCTGGGTGATGTGGTCTGTAAGATATTCTCTTACCTCTTCCTTGGTAGGATAAGTAAATCTGAAATGGTAATGAAAACGTCCGGGGCGGTTAAGTAGATAAGAATTGAGCGACCAAATGTTGTTACAAGTAATCACAAAAAGCTTCTCTCCATTGTTGATGCCATCAAAAAGAGTAAGCATTTCTGTCTGGGGGTCGCCCATAGAATTACTTTCCTCGCTGTTAACAAAAGTTTTATCAAACTCATCAAAGAGGATAAGGCATCTTTGATTAATACTGTTAAGAAAATTGGCAATGCCGGGAATATAAGAAGAAACAATTATAACAGGGAGTCCTATATCAATTGCTGAAAGTGTTAAACGCTTTGCAAAAAAAGACTTACCAATACCCTTATCGCCAGAGAGAATAAGACCCAGATTTCTGTTAAGCTGATTATAGGTAGAAAGAACCTTTCCAATTCTCTTAGCAAAACTACCATAGCTCTTTTCGTTTACTTCAACAGTATCTATCTTTTGAAGAAAGAAACCTGAAGCCTTTGAAAATGAAACCAGATATGTTGCGGCAGGAAGTTCATCATAAGTATGAATATCGTTAGAATAAATCTGATAATTTGTGCCAAAATTTACTATCTTCATATTTTTCTCCTTTGTCATTTATGTATATATTATAATATATTTTTTAACTTTTTGCAAAATATCATATTATGTAGGTTTCCACTCTTCACAACGAACCAACCCGCTTTCATTTAGCCAATCTGCAACGAGATGTCTATGACAAAAGTCTTGTGGCTTTTCATAACAAATTAAAGCAAAGGTTTGGTCTTTTGACACTTTTGAAAATAATTCTGCCAAAACCTTGTCCGGGTCAAGAGGGGACAGAACTTGCTCTTTAAAACACCTAGTATAATAATCATTGTTATGGTTCTCTTTCCATTTCATAAAAAAATTATACTTAGGTGCTAACCTTTTATATTGCAATCCTGTATACCATTTTGGGGCGCTGCCGCAGATTGAAATAGGGATGATGTTAAGAGGAAGGTTCTTCAATTGAGCGAAATAACTTGTGTAAATCAAAAAAATTCCCTCCTTCTTTGCTCTAGTTCTAGCTTTCTATTGTTGGCTACTGTAAAATCATAATGAGTCCTTTCACATACTGGAGTAGAAGACATATCTTGTTTATTCTTCCATTCTGCATACCATGGGCAATCATCCTTTAAGCATTTTGGAAAGGAAATATTACCCGTGGAAGAACGTTGCTCTCGATAAGGACATTTTAGCACTTTTCTTCCTCCTCATGATATCTAAATGTATAAATAATAGGAGCTTTAACTGTGGGAGCTAAAATATTTTTTAATAGAGTAAAAGAAAGAGGCTTATCAACAATTGCAAAATTATAGCACATACCTCTGCAACTTTCATTGAAATAACGCTGAATAACAATACAAAAGAGGCTATTTATTACACGGATAGAACGTTTAGTTCTTATAAAAGTACAAGTCTTTAAACTTTCATTGAGTTTATTAGCCCATTCTTCTATATTGTCTGAAACAATTAATCCATTAATCATAGATTAAACCTCTACAATATAAAAGAATTTAGTGTGACTGCCATAATCAACGGTAGTAACATGATTCTTTGTCCACACTCTCATATAATGAAGAGGATTAATTCTTTCCTTTGCTTTCTGACCCACAGTATTAAGAGCTTCATCCCAAGTCTCTCTAGCTTCTCCATAGAAACTTACCCCATTCTTATAATTCTCATAATTCTTATCATCAAAAACATAATACATAAAATAAACCTCCTTACAGTTCAAGATAATCTTTCAAAAGAGAAGCTCTTGCAGGATTACGAAGCTTCTTAATAGCACTTGCTTCAAGCTGTCTAATCCTTTCTTTTGTTAAATTTAGCTTCTCCCCTACCTGCTCAAGGGTGCTAGACTGATGACCATTCAGACCAAAGCGCATTTCAATTATCAGTTTTTCTCTTTCGGGAAGAGTTTCAAGAACAGAATTGATTGCCTTCAAAGTAGAATTATCATCAAATTCTGTAAATTTATCTGCTGTTGCATCAGCAACCAGCTCCCCTGCAGTAACATCTTCATCTTCATTGATAGTTACATCAAGAGAAGTAGGCTCCTGACTATACTCAAAATACTGCTTAACTTTCTTAAGCGGAACACCTAAAGCAGTAGCAATCTCTTTCATAGTGGGCTTGCGGCAAAGCTGCTGAGTAAGCTCTCTCTGCGTCTTATTGAATTTGTTCATCTCATTGATGATATGATTAGGAAGACGAATAGCTCTATTCTGCTCAATAACTGCCTTACTAATTGCCTGTTTAATCCAATAAGTAGCATAAGTAGAAAATCTAAAGCCCTTATCTACATCAAACTTTTCAGTTGCTCTCATCAGACCAACATTACCTTCCTGAATTAAATCCATAAGAGTCATGTTGCTTGCTCTGCCAGCATAGCTTTTAGCAATACTTACTACAAGGCGGAGATTAGCTTCTACCATTCTCTTTCTTGCCGCTTCATCGCCATTAGCAATGTTTTTTGCAATTTTCTGCTCTTCCTCAACAGTAAGAAGAGGATACTGACGAATACTCTTAAGGTACATCTTTAAAGTATCCGGAATAGGAGCGCCTTTGATTTCAATAACTTCAACAAAATTATCCATTCTGTAAAATCCCCCTTATTTCTTTTGATATATTATTTTATCATAATTTTTTTAATTTTTCAAGTTTGCTTCTTTATCTATCTTAATTATTGTTATTCCAGAAAGCATTTATCATTCTCTCCATATTTGCTTTACCTACTGGGTTCATAGTATGTAAAACAATAGGATAAAAAGTTCTTCTTTCAACAAGCCAGTCAAGCAGCTTAATACCGTCTCTGCCATCTTTCGTATAATCACCAAGGTCATGGTCAAGATTTAATTCTTCAATATCCATACTTTTAGAAGGCTCTTCACCAAAGACAGCCTTAGTGCCATCTCGTAAACCTTCTGCCATTTCTACAATTTCTTTTGCGTAATTAACGCTTTTACACCAGATATATCCTCTCGGTGCGGGACGTACATCATCTAACCATATTTTCATTATATACTTCTCCTTTATCTTTTCTAATTTATTATATCATATTTTTAATAAAAAATCAATAGAAAATAAAAAAGCGGGGATAGCATTAATGCTATCCCCAAAAATTATTCTTTAGGTTCAAGAGGTAAATCCATAAGCTCATTATATAAATCAGTAGCAACATCATTGCCGCCTAATTTATGGTAAGATTTATAAGCTCTTGTAAGAGATTCTTTAGCATATAATGGACAGAATTTTCTATCCATGTATTTTTCATGGCTTCTAATAATCTCTAATCTTAATAAAGATTGTAAACCTACCTCAACATCATCTATTCTTTCAAGATATTGATTCATTCGTTGTTTTAATGCAGTATGTTCAGCTTCTCGGTCAGCCGCATGTTTAGTTTGTTTTTTGCTAATGAAAGAGCTAATAGTGGATAAAATCATATTAATTAAAGTAAAAGCTCCTCCAATAATTGCCACCCATATTGTTGGGTCCATTGGCTCTCGCCCCCTTTATTTTACTGGTGATAAATCTTCTTGTTTTACCCAAATATAGTCAAGAGGTCCAAAGACATGGTTTCTATTATAAATTTTAAGCCATACTTTATTATCCGGACCTTTTTGCTTAATATTGCGGCAAATAATAACTTTAGTATTTGCTACAATATTTATAAATGTCTTTGTAGCATCATAAGAAACTTTAGCACTAGTACCTTTTAAAGTAGTAGCTTCTCTATAATATGTTTTAGGAGTATAACAGCATTTGCCTTTTGAATTAAAGACCTTATAATTTGGATTGAAATCAGCTAAGCTCTTCGCCGACTCAAGATTTTTATACGCACCAAGTTGACTGGTTACATCTCTCCAAGATTTCCTTACTCTATATAATTCTTCTTCTGTTTTAGTAAGTTTTTTATAATATTTATCAATTAAAGATAAAAAATTTTCCCACTGTGGAATAATATAGATAGGACATTTTTTCTCTTTTGCAGGGGGGATGCAGCAAAGCTGATTTTTACTGCCATTCGTTACTCCTTTAGCCATATTAATCCAATAAGTGTGACTATAGACATCTTTTGTTGTAAGTTTATTTTCTACTAATAATTGAGCAATAAGTCTTGCAGCATTATCTTTAGCTTTAAGACTTTTACTATCTGTTTCGTTTTTCATAATACACTCAACACAGATTGTTTGGCTATTACCGCTTCCATTAGCTCCATCACTACAAGACCAACTAGCATATTCATTTGGGAAGCAATGCCAAGCATATAAATCATCTACATACCAATGGACATAAACTTGACTCATATTATTATTTAAAGTAGATGCAATATAATTCCTTCCATCATCCTCAATTTTTGGCAAATCTTCTGTATTATGAATGGTAATACCAATAATCTTTTTATTAGTACATTTTGCAGGAAGAGCTAATTTATTTACGTTATGAGAAGGAATAAAATATTCTTTAACATTAACGCCATTCAATTTATAAGTTTTATCTGGTTTAATAGAAGATGGACTTGTATAAATATAAGCCATATTAGTCACTCCTTAATAAATATCATTAGAAGAAGATGTCTCTTCTCCCATTAACATTTTTGCTTTTTCAATATCTTCTTTCTCTAATTGTTCTTCTTTTGTAGCTTTTGCTAATTTTTTAAGATTTTCTGCTTTAGCCTTATTATAATAGAACCCTGTGCCTGTTGCAAAAGCAGCGAACACAGTAGTTATTATTACAGGGAGGGCAGATAAATCTTGTAAAATTATCATTGCCACCATAGAATAAAAAGTCAATATAAAAGCTAAAATGATTAAAATTATTACAATTACTTTAGAAAATTCAGGTTTTTTCATTATCATTTGCAACATACTCTGCAATCTTTAAACTATTGCTGAGTAAGTTCTTCATTTTAATAAGAGCTTCATCTACCCAATTAGAGAAGGTAGAAAAAGGTATAATAGAAGATAAGAACGGGAATTTAGAGATAAACATCTCATATACTTTGCGAAGTTTAAGCTGTCCTGTTCCTCCACCTAAATCCTTTTCAGCTTCAACAACAGCCCATAGGAGCCATTCTTTAATTTTTGTCTTTTGAGCGGTAACAGGGAGTTTAAAAAATAAAATTATTCCTACAATAACAATAGCAATTATTACTGCGGCCGCCACCAAAAGAGACCAATTTGCAACTAGCCATTCCATAAATTATTCCTCCTTAATTGTCTGTAATATTAATTGTCATTTCTACATCCAGGTCTTGTACAACTTTCATTTCTGCTGTTGTATAAGTGCTTAGAAGTGTCTTATATTTTTCCTTAACAGTTTCAAGGTCATCAGACTCAAAAATAGCTGTTTTCTTGGTTACTTCCTCTGTCTCCTCATCTACTATTGAAGTAGTTTCAGAATAAAAAGTGAAAGTATCCTTAGGAAGTTGAGGTTTCTTAATTAAGATTTTGTACATATTCGTTTCCTCCTATTGTATCTTTTTCCCAGAAAATAGGGAATTTTATTTGAAATGCTCAGAAAATTTATTTATAATATATTATAAATAAATAGAAAAGAGGTGAAAAAACATGGTTACTATAAAATTTGCTAAAAGTTTTAAATCTGACAATCATAATCATTTAAGTTTTCAGCAGATAAATAATTCTTTTAGTAAAATTGTTTATTCTTTTTCACAAGATTTTAATTATATATTAAATCCTTCACAAAGAATTGTTCTCCCTTTAGATATTACTGGTCTTTGTGATGATGAATATAAATTTTTAATTTCTTCTGCTAATTTGTGGCAAAAAGGAATTGCAATAAATTCTTTCTGCCCAACAAGGAAGAACTGGTCAATAGAATTAGTTAATTTTACTAATGAGCCAATTCAATTAACAGGTAAAGATTTAGTTTTTAATATTTCATTAATTATGGATAAATTAGAAGCTGATATTGAAGAATGGACATTTGAAGAAATTCAAGGTTAAAATAGAAGGCAGGTTTTAAATTTTAAAACCTGCCTTCTATTTTTAATATTTATATAAGATTTTCAAGTTCGTTTATTCTGGTGCGCCAAGCAGCGCGCTCCACAAGCTTATTTGCGTACTCTTCTCGTGTCGCCGCACCCTCCGCGATTTTGGCGGAGATGTAGTCTGTTTCAGCAAGTTTCTCCTTGAGGTCGGAAATCTCGATTGCCGCAGAAACCCTCGCACGCTCTGGGGCTTTCTCATCGTCGGAACGGAGCACCGGAATGCCTCCGACAAGCTTGTAATTATACAGCCCGTCCGCGTCAGCAAGACCATGCTCTAAATAGTGCCCCTGCGCATGGTGATACTTGTCGCCCTCCCCGCGGTCAATCTCAATCCAGCTTGCACCGTCGACAAACGCGCTGGAATTGATGTCAGTGATTATCCCGCCAGAATCTGTTCTGACGTAAACTATGTATTTTTCCATATTAGCCTCCTTAAGGTTTAAAGTTCCGCGCTAAGGATTATACTACCGGTGGTGTCGGGTTTGTGGCTGAGTTCGTACTGCTTCCCGATAGTCAGTGAGTCGGCAGCGTTCACAAGCAGCTTGACAGCGTTTGAATTGCACCCACGCACCTGGATACTAGCTGCCTCAGAGTAAACGCTTCCATCCTTTGTGCTACTAAGCACAACGTTTTCAAAAGAAACCGAAGGAACAGTGCGGAACGAAGCCGGCGCGTACAGATAGAAAAGCGCATAGCTCGTGCTGTAGGCTTCGGCGAGCCCCGCGCGCAGCAGGCTCCCGCGGAGCACATACAGGTACCGCTGACACTTCGCAAGCTCCGTCGCCGGGTCGGGCGGGACGAACGGCGTCGCCAGTGACCCACTCTCCAGCTTGACCCATGCGAGCTTCAGAGAATTACCGGCTTCGGTGCCCTTGTTAATTCCTACGGTCACTGCGGATATGTACTCGCTCTCGGAAAGGTCAACCGATACTTTATTTACCCCCTTGTGAAGCAAGGAAGTGTAATAGCTGTCGACGTAATCTCCAGAAGCGTTCACAGTGCGGATTCTCGCCGACCAGGCCCCTGATACTTCCAGGACGTTCAGAGAGAGTGTGTATTTCCCGGGCGCAAGCGGATTTTCGATTTTCTGCCAAAAAGCATGGGTGTTTGAATCTGGATTTATGGCTGATGTAATAAGTATGCCATCGGCATTTGGTCTTACAGAGCATTTATTTCCCTCAATGTACCATCCATCCACTGTATAACCGCTGGAATACTCGTTCTGTCCGCGCTGATTTACCAGGAAATCAGGATTTATAAGCAGATACGGATTTACGGGATTCACATAATCTGCGATATCAGCAACAGTGTGAGTATGCCCCACATCCGACTTGTCACCAAGCCTTTTCTCCAGCTCTGCCCTAGTTATAAACGCCAGACTGCTGACATTAACATTAACATCGTAGGTCTGCGAAAGTGCGATAACCGCCGTGAATATCTCCATAAAGTCCGGATAATCAACCGACGACGGTATTTCTTCGCCGTTCGCGTCCTGATATATCGCGAACAATACCTCTGTTTCGCCGTCAGAGGCATAAACACCGACCTGTTTAAACGTGCAGGCTTCCGATATGCCGTCGTTGCGAATCTGCAGCTTGAGCTGCAAACCACTGCTGCCGTCCAGCCTTACCTGTTCCGCAATCAGTACAGTCACATCAGACAGTGTCGAGGAAAGTTCTGTCTGGTCTTTGAGTGCATCGGACTCCACATGCCCGCTGCCCACAGCCGCTCTTGACAAGGTCAACACCTTGCCCGATGTCAGGGATTGTTCGAGTAGTTCCAGCCCGACATCCGTTATTGCGTTGTCATTCCATGTTGCCATCATTAACCTCCGCATATATAGTTTTTACCTTGCCGCCCAGCTTGGTTCCGGCATGGACATCAGCAGCGGCAGTGATTCCAGCAATACGCGGGTCGTAAATTATACCGCGCAAATGCTTGATTTTGCCGCACATCAAAGTCTTAACATTAACGCCTGTTTTCGCGTCGATGTCAATAATGAAAACTGTTTCATCAAGCACGGAACGGATATTTTTATAGTAATTTACCTTGGCCAGGACCCGTTTGCGCTTCTCCTCGTCGCTGCCGCTGTTCCATATATAGATTTTGAAATGAAAAGGAGGACCGTTGTATTGATTCCATTCAACGACCTGGACATTTTCATAAATACTCCGCAAAGCAGTTTCAACCGCATACTTAGTGCCTTTGTATTTGTGGACAAGCAGACACTCCTTGACTGCCTGCCGCTTGCTCTCAATTGGCGAATCTGCCTCATACCACTGTATCTTGAAGTCAGCGGCAAGAATATCAAGGACATCTTCGGGGAGTTCGTCCACCCTCGGAAAGACAGCCGCATACTCTGATTGAGCCGCCACCTTGACAAGTTCACCCGCAACAGCGTCCGCAAGTTTGACCTTGTCCGTGTCGCGGGTAAGCGAATACGGAAAGGCGGCAAGCAGCGCGTCTTTTTCTGTGATCAGCTTACTCATCTTCATATCCTCCGTTCGTTATCACGGATTTCGCAAGGTCGGTATGCGCTACCTGCGGGGTAAGGCGGTCGGAACCGTCACGAAGCGAAACGAACACTGGCGACTTGATATCAACACGCTTTGCACCAGTATCCTTAAGCAGCCACATGAGCCGTGACGGATTTATATCCCGGCCAATTTTCCTGCACTGCCACTCCACATATTCCTCAATTGCGCTGCGTATCGCCGCTTCGATCTCCGCCGCCGACTTCTCGGAATTGCGGTCGATGTAATAAGTAAGATCTACGCTGAACTCAACGACAAGCGGGTCGAGGACCTCAACAACGTCTGTAAGCGGTCTGACCTTATCGTCATTGCAGGCGGCAAGTATAGCGCTCTTTGTCCCATCATCGGCGATTTCTCCGTTAGTCATTATCGCGAATATATTAACATATCCCGGCTTGTCCTTGGGATTTATCGCACACACGTCCGCTATGCTCGTAGATACCGCCTTTGCGTGGTACTCATAGGCTCCCTTCGGGCCGGCGGTGCTGAATGCCTCCAGACCCGCTCTCATAAGCTCATAGTATTCATCGTCGGTCGCGCGTTCAGCGCCGCTGTGGGACGTTTCCACATTTGCGCAAGATGAAAAATACATCACATTATCGACGTCCACAAGCGTATTTATCTGCCCGGGCGCGTAGCCGTTACCGACTTCGCCCTCCGTTTCGCAGACAATCGGGACATCGACCGTGACCTCCCCGATATCTACCGCCGTATCCTCTGTGACAGTCCACATGAGCGCCCCGCTGCTGTCAGTGACCCTTGTACCCTTGGGTATCGGTATCGCCGTTTCCTGCGGCGCTGACAGCGTAAAGCGCACCACACATTCCGCCGGCTTTGCTTCCGGCCTTGTCACATTGTATATCATCTCTCCGAGTGCGTCGAGGTTTTCACCCGCCGCCCGGGACGGCAGGTTCTGATTTGCCGCATAATTCACAATTATGCGCTGCTGTATGATTATCCCGGCGACCCACTGAATGAACAGTTTATCAGGGTCTGACGGCAGCAGCGTGTGTCCTGTGAGTTCCTCATACTTGGCGGTAAGGTCTGCAACCACTTCCGCACTGTCTGTCGAAACAAACTGATAATCAGTCGCTCTGCTCATCTGCTATGCTCACCTCCACCGTTAATGCCATTGTGCCGTCTGCTGATTTTTCAAAGTACACATCGTCCAGCTTTGCACGCGGCTCAAATTCTTCAAGCGCGTCCGATATCTCCACGAACGCGATTGTTTCCGCAGCGTCAATCGGCTTGTCCACGAACTCCATAGGCAAGCCGAATTCCCTATGCATGGGTACCGTTCCGCGCCTGGTATTCAGCAGGAGCGCGATATTCTGCAGTACGGAAAGCAGTTCGCTGTCCTCCTGCATGGAAAGCGAGTAACCATCAGCGGCGCTTACCTTGTATGACATTTCACCGCCCCCCTACTTGTTGTATTCTTTGAGTGTTATCGCTACCCCAGCGGTTATAAGCTCCGATTTTTTACCGTAGATTTCCTCGGTAACGTTAAGTTTCGTAATCACCCAGCGATAGTTGCCTATCACCCTCTTGCCGATCACGAATTTAAGCGTTTTGCCGGTCTTTTTGTACTTTTTCAGCTTATCCAGTTCCTCAGCGACTTTAACGCCAAGAATCTGCGAAAGCGTCATGTTAAAAGAAACTGTATCCGCGTCATTTCCCGTGAACTCAATGATCTCATTCCCGCCATGCCGCTTGTGACTTCCGTAAGACGCGGAACTGCTTATTTTCAAGCCCGAAAAAGTTTCAACTTTGTTTGTTGAAACTGTGAAAACAACTTTCCCAAGACTGCCGACTTTCATGTCAAACCTCCCATGATAATGCCGTCGCCGTTGAATTCATCGTTGTATTCGCACACCACGGTCTGACCGATGAACGGCAGCCAGCCGTATATCTTCATCGCTATTTCGTGCGTGTGTACGTGCCCGCCTGCACATTCGATGTCGGGCGACTTCCCGCTGATCTCATCAGGGTGGCTCTTGGTGTATTCCGCGCCGCTGTTCAGCTCCCTGTCGGCTGACGCGTGTTTCTCGCTAATAGTCCACGCTTTTCCGTCCGATTTCAGCGCCAACGTAACGAACGAAGAATGATCAAGAACAGGCAGCCAGTCCGAAACGATGTCCACATCGGGAAACCTGACCCTTGCCATTCTCTTTTTAACGTCCACAACAGTGACTGTTCCAATTCTAAACATCGTCAACCTCCGTAAAGTATCTGATTTACCCGCGCCTGCACCTGCTCATAGCTGTGTCCTGCGGCTTCAAGCAGTTCCTTGCGCTTGGGATATACGTCCCATTCGCCCCGGATCACCTGCATAGCCAGCTCCTGTATCTCATCGCTGCTGTCCGTCTTGCCGCCGCTCGTGCTCTCGCTTTCCGAAAGGCACTTTCTCAGGGTGACCTGCGTAGTATAGCCGCTCGAAGATATGCTGTGTTTAGCGGTCTTGACGATGTACTTACCATCGCCAAACCCGAAATCACAAAGTTCCACCGTGTTTCCTGCGGCAAGCCTGGGATCGCCGGGGAACGTAAACGTTCCGGTGATCTCAAATTTGTTGTGCAGACGGAGCAGCTTGTGTGCGAGTTCCTGTGCCTCTGCCTTGCTTGATACGCGCTGACACACCTGCAAGCATTGCTGATCGTCGCTGTTCTCGTTGTAGTTCTCAGCATACTCGGTCGCAGAAATGACCGCGCCGCTCGTAGTGGTGCAGTACACCCGGCATGAGGTGTAGCAGTTGTTCGTGCCGGTGGACAGCTTGTACTTGGTGTAGCCGCCCTCCTCGCCGAATTTTATCTTTCTGACCGCCTTTTTTCCCTCGTAAGCCGCCTGGTCGAACACCACAAAGATATTGTTGGTGGCTTTCAGGGAGCAGCCGGCATGGTGGCACAACTTCTGCAGAAAAGCAATATCAGAGGTCTGATACTGCTCCACGCGGGAATACCTCGGATTGAACTCGCTTTCAAAAAGCACTCCCATTCCGTTCTGCCGCGCTATCTGACCTGCTATCTCTGAAAGTGTGATGTTCTCCCACGACTTGGATTTCAGCGTCTGCCGCACGGTATTGCTGAACGAAAGCGATGTTGCCTTGATGGTGACGGTCGCCGGCGGGCCCTGTGCATCTATGCTGTCCAGCTCGAACTGACCGCAGTCAAGCACTGCGTCCTTGCCGTCGTTGTTCCTGTTTCGGAGTACAATGACGGCGGATATCTTAAGCCCCTTACCAGTCTGAATCTGCGTGTTAGCCGTGCTGCCAGACTTCTTGGAGCTTGAACTTTTTGTGGAGCTTGAAGAACTCGAAGAGGACGAAGAACCGCCCCCGCCGACGGATTTAAGATTGGTACCCTTTATGTATCCATTCTTGCCGGAATAGGTGATTTTCGCCCAGCTCGAATAAAATCCGTTAACCTCAACGATAGTGCCGTAAGGGAGCTTGCCGATCACCTTGTATTTCTCGCCTGCTCCCTTGCGAATATTTACGCCCGTTGAGGCGGTCACTCTGTATCTCGGTTTATCGGTACCCCCGCTGGCCGAGGAACTCGAACCTGAAGACGTTGATGTCTTTGTGCTGCCCTCCGGCGCGGCGGATATCACCGAACCGCCCAGCGCACCGCCATCAATTATGCTGTTCAGCCATTTCCGCAGCCATTTGCCGTCACGGTCGCAGACCTTTATCTGCAGGTCGTCAGCCTCGTCCTCTTCGTTGTCCGTGTATGTGAAAGAAAGCCAGTCCTTATTCACATACACGGATATGTCCACGCCGTTAAGAACTACCTGTGTTTCAGCACGGCGCGCAAGGTGCTTGTCGCTCATCCGCTCGCCTTCTTCCACGGCGGCAGGTCGTCCGCCGTTATTCTGTCCTCAACATCCGGGACACCGAGGACAACGCCCTCCGAAAAGATGTAGATGTATCGGTATTCAGGATTGGCATTAATAAGCACGTCCGTGAATTTCACATCTCCGTACACCTGGTGGGATATACTGTCCCACATATCCCCCTGCTGCGTCGTATATGTGCTCAAGCGTACACACTCCTTTGCCTGTCTATTCCCGCTTCCTCAAGCGCGTCCCTAACCATGTCAACAAGTCGCTCGGACATCTCCTGCAGCTTTTCCTCGGTCATATCGCTAACTTCTCCGTTCACGACAAACTGGGGCGCTATGGTGATCTGCGCACCCGAGCCGCCGGAAAGCAGCGCCCTGGTGTTATCCGCGTCAACGACTCTTTCACCGCCGCGCATAGCCACAAGTTCCGGTCCTTCCTCGCCTACAAGGGCAATGCCATTTTCTGCGTAGTCAGTACCGCTTGCATAAGCGTTCTCAATATCATGGAAACCGCGCACGCTTCCCTCATACGCCTTGTCAGAAGCGCTCGCCCCTGCCAGGGCCTGTGCAGCGGCTGCCGCAACAATATCCGCCGCTGTGGTGACCGAGCCTTTCCCGGCAAGGATAGCGTCAGCATAAGCCTGTATCGTAGCTTTTGCCGCTTCTTCTGCCTGGTCGCTCAGTTTCATATCCTCAACGGCTTTTTCCATGTCGTCAACGATACCGTCCATTGTATCATCGATATCGACCTTGTAATCGGCAAGCGATTTAGAAACCTCTTCCTGCGCCTTTTTCTGCTCCTCAAAGTTCGTGACCATGGTTTTCAGTTCTTCATCGGTCGCGTCAGCCATGCCGGCGATGACGTTCACCGAATCAGAAGAACCGTCCGCGAACGAGGCAATCACATCTCCCAAGCCCTCAATGTCGCCAGTCCTCTTGGATAGCGACTCAAGGTTATAGTTGTAATTGTCCCAGTATTCTGTCTGCGAAGAAAGCGCGTCATTGATAGTCTGAATGCTTGTCGGTAGAGTTTCCTCAGCATTTGTCCAAAGGTTGTATTGGCCATTTACACTGTCGTAAGCCGCCTGATATG
>ERZ1673738.141-NODE-141-length-142830-cov-8.754047_pt1 | contig 142830 bp, 126 predicted proteins | sample MGYA00580198_ERZ1673738 | MGnify/ENA primary metagenome ERZ1673738 (study PRJEB41218, sample SAMN15661784) | gut metagenome | host: Homo sapiens | place: Canada: London | collected 2015-08-20/2019-03-30 | study: EMG produced TPA metagenomics assembly of... | reverse complement strand
ACTTGTTTCCGGCCGGCCGGCCGCGTCTGCGTCTGTGCGGGAGGCCGCTTGGCGGCCCGTCCCGGCGTTTTGGCGAAAAATGGCTTCCGCCCGCGTGCAAATGCCCGCCGGTTTTGCCGAAACGGGCCACAACGGCGGCCCTGCAAAAGCAGGCCGTGCCTCGCGCGCTCCTTATTACAAACGGCCGGAAAGAAAAGCTGTTTTTTGAAAAAAACAGCTAACCGTTTCGGATTTCCTTCACTATACCTTACGGAACACGCAGAACAACGAAGCAAACGGAGGGCATGCATATGAACGACAACGCGCTGCACAATCGGATCGCCGAGGCGTCCAAGACGCTCTTTTCCTACTGTATGGCGAGAACGCCCAATCGGTGGGAGGCTGAGGACCTTTGCCAGGACATCCTCTGCGAGCTGGTAAAATCGTCCGCGCGCCTGCGGGACGAGCGGGCGTTTTACGCGTTTATGTGGTCGCTGGCCGGCAACGTGTATAAGCAGTGGTGCCGGAAGCGCGCGGGGGCGCGCACCTGCCCGCTCCCGGAGGACGTCGCGGAGATACCCGCGGCCGCGGCCGACGACGAATCCGACGAGGCGCTTTACCTCCTGCGGCGGGAGTTGTCTCTGCTATCGGAAAAATACCGCCGCGCGACGGTGCTGTATTATCTGGAGCGGAAATCCTGCGCTGAAATCGCGTGCAGCCTTGGCGTCAGCGAAAGCATGGTCAAGTATCTGCTGTTCAAATCCAGAAAAAAACTGAAAGAGGGGTTCGAAATGGAACGAAAACTGGGTATGCTCAGCTATGCGCCCAAATCGCTGGTCCCGCTCTACAACGGCGAGGGGCCGAATCGGTTTTGGGATTTCATGCAAAGCAGGCTGAAGCAGAACATCGTGTCCGCCTGCTACAACGACGCGCTGACGGACGAGCAGATCAGTCTCGAAACCGGCGTCCCGCTGGCCTATCTGGACGAGGAAATTGCGGCGCTTGTGGAGCGGCGCATCCTTGTGCGGGAGGGGCGGCGCTGCAAAGCGAACGTGATCCTTCTCACATCGGACTGCGCCGCCGAAATTGCCCGCGGCGCAGTAGAGACGCAGGAAAAAATTGCCGATGCGATGGGCGATTTTCTGGAAACGCATTTGCAGGCGTTTCGGGAAATCGGCTTTGTCGGCGCGGACTTTTCCGACGGCTCGCTCCGCTGGCAGTTTTTGACGTTTCTCCTGCGCGCCGTGCTTGCCGTTCCCGACGGCGGGGAAATGCAGCCGCCGCCGCAGACCGCTTGGGGCGAGCGCGCCTATCTGTGGCTGGCCGAGCCGGAGGCGGTCGGCGGGTACAGCTTTTCCGTTTCGCAGGTTGAAAGCCGCGATAGCGACGTCGTCTTTTTCTGTGACTTCCTGCCCGCGCCTAAGAGCGACCACCACGACTTTTACGGCAATGCGCGATACATCGACATTCTCTGCGACGTAGCGCATGGCCGCTGCGGTGGCTTCAGCGCGTATGACCGGGAGGCGGTCGCGGAAATGGTGCGCAAGGGGTATGTGCGCGCTGCGGACGGCGTGTTCACACCTGCGATTCCGGTCTTTACACAGGCGCAGTACGACATAGCGGCCGCGCTGGCGCAGCGTTTTGCCGATGAGCGGCTCGGGTTGCTGCTGCGGTGTGTCTCGCAGACTGTTGAACGGGTTCTGCGCGAACACACGCCCGCGCATTTACAGGGACAGGTACCTGCAATCGCCGACGCGAACCGGTTTTTGTACGCCTTCTGCACTCCTGCGCAGCTTTTGGTTGAGCGAAGGATACTGTCGGCCGATTGGAAGGCGACGGAAATGCCGACCGTCAGTGTGATGCTGAATGAATAGCAGCCTAAAAAACGGGCGCGGCCGCGATGCGTGTTTTCGCATACGGCGCATGCTTTGCTGCCGACGCAAGACACACCGAAAAAGCGGCTGCTTTGTCTGGCGCTGGAACGAAACGATAGCGCGCAGCGAATCACAGCGGATGCGCAGATAGGCCGGCGGCCTTTTTGCTGCCGTCCTGCGCGGCGGAACACTGTCGTATGCGCGGCGGACTTGCGGTCGGTTCATTGTGCCGGTCTGCCGTCGGAAGCGGCAAAATTGTTCTGTAACCTTTTGAGCGCATGACGGGTATTGGTTTATGAAAGGCGCCGAATCCTCTGCCGGATTCAGCCGGACGGAATCGGCAACGAACCGTTTTTTGCTTTGCTGCCGGAGGGAGAGTGGACTTTTGAAAAGCCGTAGTAAGCTGTATTTACTTCTCGTGCTGACTGTAACGCTGAGCATGGCGGTGTTTGCGCCGCAGACGGCGTCCGGCGAAGCGGAAATGAACCGTCCCGATAAAATAGACGCTGCCCTTTGGGACGTAATGTGTGCGTCAGACGGGAACGAGTGGATACCCATTGAAATTTCACTCTACGATTTGGATGAAAACGCATTGTTTGCCAAGCTGAAAGACAAAACAGGGCTGGATGCGGAGGTGTTCCGCGACGAAGCGCGGTTTGAAAAGGAAGTCGCTTCGAAAATCCGAGAAGCGGTAGAGCAGACAATCGGTTCGGGAACGGTGCAGGCGTCCGGCAATACTGTCCGATTGTCAGATGCATCGCTGGGTTCGCTGAAAACGGCTCTTTCCGGCGAGTTGGAGTATTTGTTCTATGACGCTTTATGGGAGGAGCTTCGAGAAGTTGAACCTGACAGAGTGGCAGATCGGTTGATTGCCAAAGCGAGAAAGACGTTTCAAGCTGAAAAAAACAAAATGCTGCGAGCGGAACAGACGGCTGCGAATGAAGCATTTGCGGCGCTTTATGTGGAGCCGAGAAACAATCAGGTCGTGAGCGTAAGGCACTATTTTGCTTCTATATTGGTGAGAGCGAAAAGCGAGGATATTCGGTATTATGCGCAGTTGGAAGAAGTCGCCGCTGTTTTCTATGCGCCGGTATACCAAGCGGAAAATGCATTGGGAGTTATACCTGCCCAAGTCGGCGCGGATTCGTCAACGGATTGATTTTCGATTACGAAAGGAGAAATTGATTTATGAAAAAGTATGGCAAGCTGTATTTACTTCTCGTGCTGACTATTTCGTTGAGCTTGACGGCGTTTGCGCCGCAGACGGCGTCCGGCGAAGCGGAAATGAACCGTCCCGATAAAATAGACGCCGCTCTCTGGGACGTAATGTGTGCGTCAAGCGAGGACGAATGGATACCGATCAACATCCTGCTTTGTGGTATGGACGAAACGGAACTGCAAGGTAAAATCAAGACCAAAACTGGGATGGATCCTGCGGTATTTCTTGATGAAGCGCGGTTTGAAAATGAAGTCGCTTCGAAAATCCGGGAAGCGGTAGAGAAAGCGTTCCGCGCAGAAGCGGCGCAGCCGGCCGGCGATGCCGCAGAGTTATCGGACGCGTCGCTGGCTTCACTGAAAACGGCCCTTTCCGCAGAAGTGCAGTATGCGGCAGATGATGACCTTTTGCAGAAAATTACTGAAATTTCTCCCAATAAAATTGCCGATGAACTCATTCTCAATGTGAGATGCAAATATCAGTCCGAAAAAAGTAAGGTATTAAAGGAAGAACAATTAGCTGTGAATAATGCGTTTGTAAAAACGCATGTTGAGACAAACAACAATGAAGTTAGGTTTGTGAGTTATTATATTCCGTCCCTTTATATTACGTCAAAAAAAGCCGATATTCTGTATTATGCACAGCAAGATGATGTTGTGTCGATTTGCTACGATGATCCCGACTTTCAGCTTGTTCCGGCATTGAATGATATACCTGCCCAAGTCGGCGCGGATTCGTCAACAGGTACGAAGAGTGTAAATTTCAACGATGGTAATGGCTTTTTAGGACATGGAATCTCAATCGGTATTCTTGAAGCGGGAGGGGTCATCGACATAGCATCTCCTCATTTTGATGAAGACAGAATGATAATTGTGCCAAATGGTAATGAAAAATTGGTTGCGGATACGCATGCATCGTTGGTAACGGCGATTGCAGCGGGAGAAAGAGTCGGCTATAACAGCGTGGTCTATACGGGAATCGTACCCGAAGCAACCGTATATGTTACGCGCGCGTCCAGTGTCGCTACGTTTGTTTCCGGACTACATGCTTTGCATGATAGCGGTGCACAGGTAATCAATATCAGCCTTGTGATGCTCGGTTCGCAAACGTATACTTATATGGACAGAGATTTGGACTATTTTATAAATACCACAGGAGTGACCTGTGTGGTCGCAGCCGGAAACAATGCGAATGGGTATGGCGACGGGTCGGCGTATATCAACAGCCCCGGGTATGCGATGAACTGCATCACAGTCGGCAATCTGCGCACCAAAAGCTCGGGTGCGAGCGGCATTGGCGCAAAGCCCTATTCCCTGCACCCGTCATCGTCTTGGGAAGAGCCGAATTCGCTGCCCAGCGAGCCGGATATCTGCGCGCCCGGCACATGGGTAAGAGCCGTGCGGACAAGCTCGGGGACAAATCCCTTTTTCTATGATTCGGAGGGCGTAGAGCCGACCGGCACCAGCTTTGCGGCGCCGGTCGTCACCGGGATCGTCGCGCAGATGATGGAGGAGCATTCGGCGAAAATCGGCAACGCGCAGGCAGTGAAGGCGAAAATTATGAATACCGCCCTCCCGTCGTCGGTGACGACCGTCAGCAACGGAACGGAAAGCAACCCGTATCTGCGCGACCTCAGCGGGGCGGGGATGGTGAACGCCGCCCGCGCGATGTCCGGCTATGCGTATAAATACGCGTGGAATCACGGCGCAGTGGAGCCGAATTATATCACGCAGTTTACGGTGTCGCTTTCCGCCGGACAGAAGCTGCGGGCGACGCTGGCTTTCAGCAACAAAAACACAAATGCGATCATCCAAAACGGATTGCAGTATTACGATATGGATCTGCGGCTGGTGGACGCCGCCACGGGCGCCGTCCTGTCGGCTGCCGAGGAGAGCAGAAACAATGTGGAGATTGTCGAGTATACGGCCTCTGCCGCCCGCTCGGTCTGCGTACAGACGCGCATTGTGCGCGGCGTTTCCCATGTGTCCGTAGATTGGGCGTTGGAGGTGGACCGCTATTGAGGATACGGCGGTTCGTTCTGCATGCGCGCCGCGCGTCCCGCTCGGTTTGCGACGAAAGCATTCCGAGCCGCACGAGCCGCACCGGCCGCGTGAAGCGGCCCGCAGCCGCAAGGGGAGGCGGGCGCGTTCTTTACGGTGCGCGCCGTCCCCTGCGTTTGAAAGCGTCCGCCTTGCGGCGTTTTTTTCTGCGGTTTTCATAGCGGGGGGGAGACGACGGTGTGCGTTTTACTTATGGCGCAGGGCATTCCGCCGGCTCATAACGCAATAAAAAATACTGATTTAGCGCCTGAGATTTGGCATATATGCACAAGAACGTTCGCCGCGAATTGGAACAATTGCCCATTGACGGGTGACATATATTTGAATATAATGAAATTGTTAGATATATCTCTTCCGTTTGCCTGCTGCGGCAGGCCGTCCCGTGCCGTAGGCGCGCCGTCGTATCAAAGAAGGGAGAATTTAACATGAAGTGCAAACGAGGAATTGCCGCCGTATGTATTTCCGCCGTGCTTGGCTGCTCCGCTTGGCCTGCGGCTGCTCTGGAGCCGCAGGCTATAGGTTTGCAGCCGGTGGAATCGGTCGAGCTTTCCGCTTTTGCCGAGTCGGAGATTGAAGTGCATCTGAAAAACGAGACGCCGTTGGCGACGGAAACAACGTATGACAACCTGCAGACATTTATTGCAAAGGCACGGGAACAGAGCGATGCTTCGGACGCTGAAATCGCCAAAACGCTGCTTTGCAGAATCGGGAGCGCCGATCTGGCGGAATCCTTTACCGTCGAGCAGCTTTCCGAAGTATTGAACTATGCGGAAATTGTTCGTTCAACCGTTTATTATCGGGTCAGCCGGGACGGCACAAAAACGCCGGTCACAGCGCAGGAGGCTGTCAACGCAAGGGGACGCGCGCTGGTCGCCGCCAGTTCAAATTTGTGGTCAAGCTGGGAAACCTCCGACGACGGCTATATGCAGATTTATACGGAGGGAATTCGTCTCAATGCACAACCCTCATACAGCAGCGATTCGCGGAATCGGTATTTCAAAATTGCAACACGAGCCAAATGGCTGCATCAGCCGTATTGGGCGCTGGAGGATTTGCAGGTTCTGTCTTTCGGAAGCGCGCTACTTGATACCCATTATGAAAGCCGCGCGCATCTGTACCGTTATGAAAAGTGTTCGCATCCTTCTCATTACAGAACGCAGAGCTATTCATGGTGGCACTACCGTTCCAACACAGTCGACCGGCATGAGGGAGAGGACGCGGCTTCGCATGTCAATATCCTTTATCCCAGCGGCTCTGCGATCGCCGCACGGGTAAAGTTTGGCGATCTGCCCAGCGGGTATGGGTGCTATCATACCGATACGGACGGTTTTCAGAAAAATTATCTGCAAATGGACACAGCAACTTTGTATTTGGAAACGCAGGTTTATCTGCAGGCATATGATTCGCCCGTCCATGCCGGCTATTCTCATAAACGGCTCGGAGGTGATATTGGAATCTCCATAGGTACAGGCGGCGCTGGTTTCAGCTTTACGGGTGCAATCTTACGCACAGACTATTACGGGCAGACCATTGTGTTGGAATATAATTAGGGAGGGAAATATATGTTGTCCATCAAATGGATGCTCTCGGGCGTTTTTACGCTGCTGGTCGGAATGCTTTGCATTTTTGTGACCTTTGGTTTAAGCGTTGACCTGTTTTTTGTCGGACTCTTCTTCGTCCTGCTTGCGATTGTGATGTTCATCGTCGGTTTGGTGCTGAAACGATAGGAAAATAAAAAGGCGGTGTTGGTTATGCGCGCGATGAAATGTATGCTTGCGGGAATCTATCTGCTTTTGCTTGCGGGCATTTGTATGGCGGCGGCGACGATGGACAACTCGGGCGCTGCCGCCGTTTTCGGGCTGACCTTCGCGGTGCTTTCGCTGGCCCTTTTCATCATCGGCCTATGCGGCAAGCGATAGGCGCCTTCAGCGCTTACAAAGGAATATCGAACGAAAGCCGCCCTTTTGCAAAAGGGCGGCTTTGCTTTTGGGAACGGCGGCGTGCGGCGGCTTTAGGGCATTTCGGCAAACCGAATCAGCCGCATGCGCGCCAAAAGCGCGAGCAGCTCGGCCTTGCGGGGCAGGTCGAGGAAGCGTCCGCAGGTCGTGAAATAGCTTGAATAGACGGTATCCAGCCCGTTTTCTTCGATTTCGGAGTACAGCTCGTCGATCCTCTGCGCAATGTCGAGCCGACAGTCGGTGTTGTGCGCCGCCAAATGCCGCAGCAGAAAGCCGAGCGCCGTGAGCTGGCGTCCGTTGACGATATCGTGCAGGCCGCGGACGTCGACGCGCTCGTCGCCGATGCAGAGGAAGCCCAGCTCCGACACGGCCAGCCTTTCGCTGCCCGAGCCCTCGGGGTACGCGGAAAAGCGGTCGGCCAGCAGCGTGCGGCGGATGCGCCGCAGGGCGGGCGGGGGAAGCGGGTCGGCGGGACGTGCAAGCGCTTTGGCGGCCGCCGTCGCGTCGCTGATGCGGTAGTCCTCCATTCGGTACACGCGTTCGGCGGGCGTGAGATACTCGCCGCTGCCGCCGACGACCAGAATCGTCGATACGCCGAGGCGCTCGTACAGCTCGCGCACGCGGTCGGTGAAGGGCGTGAGCGGCTCGCGTTCGACAAGCGCCTTCATCAGCGGGTCGCGGATCATAAAGTTGGTTGCGCTGCGGTCCTCGTCGATGAGCAGCAGCGACGTGCCGTGTCCGACCGCCTCGACGACGTTGGCGGCCTGTGAGGTCGAACCGGACGCGTGGTCGGTGGAAAAATCGCGCACGTCGCCGTCGCCGGGCAGCCAGCGGACGAACGGCGAGATGTCCAGATTCCGAATGCTGCGGCCGTCCTCCGCGGCAATGGTGACGGCGCTCTCGTCGGTCAGCACCAGCTCGCGCCCGTCGCCGGCGATATGGTCATAGATGCCGGCGGCGATGGCGTCCAGCAGCGTGCTTTTGCCCGAGTAGCCGCCGCCGACGATGACGGTTATGCCGCGTCGGACGGCCATCCCGCGCACGCCGCAGACCTCGCGCTCGTCCTCCGGCGTCGAGCGGAAGGGGACGGCGTCCGGCAGCGGCGCGTCCGTGCCCTTGGCGCGGGGCAGAATGCTGCCGTTGGCGATGAAGGCGCAGCAGTCGCTCGTTTTCAGCCACGCGCGGATGCGGCGCTGTCTCTCGGCCAGCGCAAGGGCGTTTTGCAGCGCGCCTGTGTCGAGCGAATCGACAAAGCGCTGCACCGCTTGCGGCAGGTCGCGGCAGAGCATCTGGATTGACTTGCGCAGCCTGCGCAGCGGAAGCTGCACCTGCATCCGCAGGCAGAAGCAGAGCTGCGGCGAAAGCTGCCGTCGGCCGTCGGCGGGCAGCGGGAAAATCAGGTTCGCGCTGCCGTTTTCATAGTATTTCTGCGGGCAGACGGCGAAAAAGGCGGCGTTCCGCACGAGAACCTCGCAGCCGGGACGCGGCAGGAGGTAGGCGCCGTTCTCACGCTCGGTGCGGCTGCGGTTGTACAGCCCGGCATTGAGTTCGTCCGCGTAAGGCAGGAACGCGCGCAGCAGGAAGTCCGCCGCGGCGGCGGACGGCGTTTCCACCGACAGCAGGGCGGCCGGGATGCGGCAGGTGACCGTGGGCTTGTCGAGCGCCTGTTTGTGCGTCATCGTGATCTCGTAGGCGACGCCGCCGTACCAGTAGACGTTGTCGCTGTCCGCGCTGCCGTCGCCGAACACGACGGGACCCTCATACATATCGCGGTAGGTCGAGGCGTCGTTCTGCATTTGCAGCAAATAGTATTTGAGTCGTTTCGTAAAAAATCCCCCTTTTTGGCTTCATAAAAACAAAACCGCACCCGATCGTACCCGAGTGCGGTTTTTTGCCTTGCGCAAAAAGGGGAGGGAGGTCTTTACATATGGGACAAAACGGCAGTCGGTCGTATCAGATTCAGCTTTGTCATTTTGTCCTCACCTCACTTTTACAGGATGCTTTATTATACCACGGCGCTTCGGCGTTGTCAAGCCCTCCCCGCGCTGCGGCGGCGGAAAATGCAGCCGGCAGGCGTCGGCGGCGGACGGAAGCGCCAAAAAGCGCGAAAAAAACGTCTCCGACCGGCGGCGTATGGCCTCTCGGTTCGGCAAAAAGCGGGCATTTCCGCTTCGGAAGCTGCGGCGACGCAGCCCGCCGGACCGAAAAACAGCAGTACGCCCCGCTGCGCGGTGGAAAACATAAGGGGGAAACGAGTCGTCGTGCGTTCTCCCCGCGCTTAGGGGAGGCAGGGGCGGTTTTCCGCAGGCTTTGTGCAGATAGACGCATTCTGCTCTGCGCCGGCCCGTCCCGATTGCCGTGTCGTTTCTCGGGCTTTGCGCAGATGGCGCTTCGACCCGACTGCCGCAGCTTTTCTCAGGCTTCGTGCAGACGGCGGCACGCTGCCCGCTTGCGCGCCTTGCCCAGCGCGGCTTCCCCTCTTAGGCTTCGTGAAGGTGGCAGCCCTCGCAGTGCCCGTCGCAGCCCGGCACCTCCATATCGATGCCCTGCCGGTGGTAATAATCGGCGATGGCGGCCTTGATGGCCTCCTCCGCCAGCACCGAGCAGTGCACTTTCGCGGGCGGCAGGCCGTCGAGCGCCTCGATGACGGCCTTGTTCGTCAGCTTCATCGCTTCGCTGAGCGGCTTGCCCTTGATCATCTCGGTCGCCATCGAGCTGGTTGCAATGGCCGACGCGCAGCCGTAGGTGTTGAATTTGACGTCGGTGATGACGTCGTTCTCCACCTTGATATACATTTTCATAATGTCGCCGCATTTCGCGTTGCCGACCTCGCCGACGCCGGAGGCGTCCTCCAGCTTGCCGACGTTGCGCGGGTTGGCGAAATGGTCCATTACCTTTTCACTGTATGCCATAGTTTATCTTCCTTTCCCGCCGCTTTCGGCCTGTATCTTCTCCCAGACCGGGGACATATTCCGCAGGCGCGCGACGATTTCCTTCAGCTTTTCAATACAATAATCGACTTCGGCTTCGGTGCTGCTCTCGCTCAGCGACAGCCGCAGCGAGCCGTGCGCAATTTCGTGCGGCAGCCCCAGCGCCAGCAGCACATGCGACGGGTCGAGCGAGCCGGAGGTGCAGGCCGAGCCGGAGGAGGCCGCGATCCCCGCCAGGTCGAGGTGCAGGAGCAGCGCTTCGCCCTCCACGCCCTCGAAGCAGACGCTCACGTTGCCGTCCAGACGCCTGTCCATACCGCCGTTGACGCGGCTACGTTCGATTTCCAGCGCGCCGGCGATCAGCCGGTCGCGCAGCGCGCGGACGTGCGGGGCCGTTCGCTCCAGCCCGTCCAGCGCCGTCTCGAGCGCCAGCGTCATCCCGTGGATGGCCGGCAGGTTCTCGGTTCCGGCGCGGCGGCCTCTTTCCTGCGCGCCGCCCTCGATGAGATTCGGAAGGGACAGGCCCTTCCGCACATACAGCGCGCCTATGCCCCGCGGTCCGTGGAATTTATGCGCCGAAAGCGAGAGCAGATCGATGCTTTCGCGTGCGACGTCGATGCGCACATGCCCGGCCGCCTGCACCGCGTCGGTGTGGAAGGGGACGCCGTGCGCGCGGCAGATTGCGCCCAGCTCGGCGACCGGCTGAATGGTGCCGATTTCGTTGTTGGCGTACATAACCGTCGCCAGCGCGGTGTCGTCGCGCAGCGCGGCGGCCAGCTCGGCGGGGCGGACGTATCCGTCCTCGTGAACGGGCAGGTAGGTGACGGCGAAGCCCTCCTTTTCCAGCGCTTTGAGCGTATGCAGCACCGCGTGGTGCTCAAACGCGGAGGTGACGATGTGGCGCTTCCCCTTTTTCGCGCCCGCCTGCGCCAGTCCGCGGATGGCCCAGTTGTCCGCCTCGCTGCCGCCGGAGGTGAAGTACAGCTCGTCCGATGCGCAGCCGAGCCGGGCGGCCATGCGGGCGCGGCAGTCGCTCAGCAGCTTCTGCGCGGCCTGTCCTTCGCTGTGAAGCGAGGACGGGTTGCCGTAGAAGCGCTGCGCGGTGTCGGTCATGGCGGCGAGGACGGCGGGATAGGGGGCGGTTGTAGCGGCGTTGTCCAGATAGATGCGTTTCATCGCACGTCCTCCTGTTCGCACAGGGCCAGAACGCGTTCGGCGATGGACAGGCATTGCTCCGCGTCCTGCTTGGTGAGCGCCTCCGGCACGTCCGCCGGATAGCGAGACTCGATGTAAAACTGGTTGACGTAGGCACAGTCCTTGAAATAGGGCTCGAAATCGTCGTTGTACGCGCTGGCCTTGCGGCACAGGTAGATCAGGCTGTGTCCGTCCTTGAGCTGCTTGGAGGCTTTGAGGATGAAGCCCTTCAGCCCCTTTTCGATCGCCTGCTGGCAATGGAAGGCGACGGTCGCGTAGTCGCCGCCGTGCGCGTAGAGGATCTTTGCGCTGTCCAAATCGATATGCGCCTTTGCCAGCCAGTCTTTATAAATTCTGCTGTCCGCCATACAGACAAACCCCGCTTTCTTTGATTTTATAGGCAAACGACGACTCGTCCGCCGTCAGGTGCAGCCATTCCTCCGGCGTGTACAGAAGGATGTCGATCGGCTTGTCGCAGTCCAGCTCCAGATACAGCAGCGCCAGCGTGCTTCGTTTGCTCGCCGTCGGTGCGATCACGCAGAGGTCGATATCGCTGTCCGCCCGCGCCGTGCCTTTGGCCTGCGAGCCGAAAAGATACACGGCCCGCGCGTCGACCAGCCGGCGGATCTTTTCGGTCAAATCTTCAAACATGTTCCGCAGCCTCCCTTATCCTTTAGTATCGGCCGACGGCCATCGTCGTTATCCGCGGCCGGACCTGATTTTTTCCTGTCGCCCATAAACCTACTAAATTAGTATGCATTGATTATAACGCATGTATCGCCGTTTGTCAAGGGTCGGAGACGAAAAAACCGAAAAAATGCGTCTGTGTCCGTCGGGCGCGCCTGTCTCCGGCCGCGTTTGACGCCGTTGCGGACAGCGCAATGGGCGGATTCCTGCTTATTCTTGCTTATCCGCGTTTGTCTCCATTCTCGCGTAAGTCTGGCCGGCGCTGTCGTCGGAATGCGTCTCGCTGCTCCCCTCCGGCTCCGCCAGCCCGCGCGGCGGCCGCCGCGCGGGCTGGCGGAGCCGGAGGGCGGAGGGCGCCCACGCGTCGCGCGGGCCGAAGGCCGCGCGCCGCGTGGGCGGCGACGGGGCCGGGTTTTGCTGTCAGACGGTGGCTGCGGTCGGATACGGAAAATGCGCCCCGGAATTCTCCGGGGCGCAAAACCCATAGCTGTTTTAATCGTTTTCGGCGGCTGCCGCGGAGTCCGCAGCTTCCTTCGAGTTGATCTCCTCGTAATTCTTGAGCTTGAGATCGTTGAAGATGCGGTAGCCGTAGTAATTGGACTTGACGCCCTTCAAATCGTCGGCGACGAGATAGCTGTCGTTGTACTGGAACAGCGCCGTCGCGGGGGAGAGGTCATGGAGCATCGCTTCCGCCTGATGCAGCAGCTCGGCGCGCTTGGTGCGGTCGAAGGTCTGCACGATCTCGTCGATGAGCGCGTCATAGGCATCGTCCTCGAGGCCGGTGTAGTGCAGGGCGAAGGAATCGGCGTCGAAATCGACGGCGACCTTGTTGCCGCTGTACTTCGGAGAGAAGGGTGCGAGATAGCCGAACGCGTCAACGGACTGTATCGTGTTGTCGATGCCGATGACGTCGAAGTCGCCCTCGGCCAGCACCTTGGCCACGTCCTCGGGATACACGCCCTCGACCGTCACGTTGAAGCCGAGCTGACCCCAGACGTCCATAGCGTAGTTGGCGATGGATTCCTCGTAGGAAGCGTAGTTACAGGAATTCTTGTAGGTACTCATCAGCTCGCGCGAGGCGGGATAGACGAATTTGAGCGTCAGCGAGCCGCGCGGGTTGCCGGCTTCGCTCAGCAGCGCGCGCGCGCCGTCCAGATCGCCGGCGGTGTTGTAAAGCTGGGTGCCGGTCGCGGCGAAATCGGTCTTGCGGTCGGTGTTGAACACGCCGGACGGGATGTAGCCCGTCGAGGCGATGTGCTGGCCGCCGGTCAGCTTGACGATCTCGTCTCTGCTGAGCGCAATCGAAAGCGCCTTGCGCACCTTCGCGTCGGAAAGCACATCCGTCTTCGTGTTGAAGAGGTAAGTATAGGTCGCAAGCGTCTTGTTCTGCTCGACGTCATCGGCGGCCTGTGTGAAGGTGTTGATATCGAAGTCGTTCAGATAAAAGATACGGCCCTCATTATAGCGGTTGTACTGATACTGCGCCTGCGTCAGCGCCGTTGCGCCTTCCGCAAGCGAACGTCCGGCGGACCCCTCCTGATAAATGCAGACGAGGCGGTAGGGGATGACGCTCTCGTCGAGCGGGTCCTCGGTTTCGTCGCGGTAGTAATAGCTGTTGCGCTCGAGCACCAGCCGCTCGCCCTCAGTCAGGCCCTGCAGGCGGAACGGCCCGTTGGTCGTCAGCTTGGCGGCGTTGATGTACCACGGCACGGTCGTGTTTTCTTCACCGCCGGAGGTTTCGGCGGCAGCGGCGTCTTTCTCCGCTTTGGTGATGATGTCCTCACGCATCGGGGAAAGCGCGACGTTGGAGACGGTCTCGGCGAAAAGCTGCACCGCAGCGTCAAACTCGGGGTCGTCCGCGCCGTTGAACTTTTTCTCGAACACGACTTCCAGCAGCAGGCTGTCGGACGCGTAGAGGCCGAGGTCGTCGCTGGTCTTGCCGTCTTCGCCGTTTTTATAGGCGCGCGCGTTCTTGATCGGGTACAGCAGCGAAGCGAACGGGCTCTCGGACTCGGGCGCGAGGATGCGCTTCCACGCGTAAACGATGTCGTCCGCCGATACGGCGCGGCCGTCGTTCCACTTGGTCTCGTTGAGCTTAAAATACATTTTGTACAGGTCGTCGCGCTTATCGTAGAATTTATACCATTCGTACGACAGCCCCTCCTTGACCTCGCCCTTCTCGTTGAGCGACGTCAAGGGCTGATACAGCAGGGCGAGCAGCTTGGAGGTCTCCGCGTCGGTCTGCATCGCGGCGGGGTCCAGCGTCGTCGGGAATGAGGAAATGTACATGGAGATAATAGCGCCCTTGTCGTCCTCGCCGAGTGTGCTGCACGCGGCGAAAAGACCGGCGCACATCAGCACCGCCAGTGCCAACGCGATGGTTCTTTTCATAATGCTCCTCCTACAAAAACAGGTAAAACGAAATCGTTTTTCGACCTGTTGATTATACCATATCCACAAAAAATAATCAACCGTTCTGCCGGCAATTCTTGCAGATTCTTTTTATTGCACAAATTTCAAAGACTTTGTTGTGCATTCTGCACAAACGGGAATGAATATTTTGTTACATTTGTCTACGACGGCAAGGACATTTGCGGCGAGAACGCCGTGCAGAAGCCGTCGGGCGCGACTTTCGGAGCGCCCGCCTCAGCAGATTGTCATATCCGGCAAATGGCTGCGGAAGCCGCGCTGTGCGCCGCTCGGTACATTCGCCCGCGCCGCCGGGTGCGCGCGCAAGCGCGAGGGGGACAGGACGCGCCGGCAAACCCATCGGGCGGCATGCTGCGCGTCGGGCGCGCGGGCTTGCGGCGGTGCGCGCAGGCTGCATTCCATGTCCGCGATGCCCGCGCGCCGGGTGTGCGATAAGCGCGGGGCCTTCGAGAGCCGCTTTCCAACGCCCCGCTTATTGGGTCGGGCGGCGGGCGCGCATAAGCGCAGGGGGCTGAAAAAAGCGGGCGCGCGGCCCGCTTTTTTTGTATTCGGTTGCAGCACGAAAGCCGTGTGCGCGGTTATCTGTACTTGCGCTTTCTGGCAGCCTCGGACTTCTTCTTGCGCTTTACGCTCGGTTTTTCGTAGTGCTCTCTCTTGCGCAGCTCCGCCTGCACGCCGCTCTTCAGATACGACCTTTTGAATCTGCGAAGCGCGCTGTCTATCGTTTCGTTTTCTTTGACCTTGATCTCAGCCATTGCCATTTCCCCTCCTCTTTGAGGAATTTTTGCCCGCCTCTGCGGGCAGCGCCGATTCGATACGGTTATTATACCAAAAAGGAACGAATTTGTCAACCGTTATCTTTCGGCCCGCCGGCTTAAAGTGCGCTCTTGGCGGTCTCGACAAGGCTGGAGAACGCGTCCGGATCGCTGATGGCCAGCTCGGAAAGCATTTTTCTGTTCAGCTCGATGCCGCTCTTCTTCAGGCCGTACATGAAACGGGAATAGTTGATGCCGTTCATTTTGCAGGCGGCCGAGATGCGGGTAATCCACAGCGAACGGAAATCTCTCTTCTTCTGCTTTCTGCCGATGTATGCGTAATTGCCGCTCTTGAGAACGGCCTGTTTGGCCATTTTGAAATGCTTGCTTTTGGCACCCCAGTAGCCTTTCGCCGCCTTGAGAATCTTCTTTCTTCTCTTTCTCGTCGAAAGGGCGCCCTTTACTCTTGCCATATCATTATACCTCCGTTTTTAGAAAATAATCGCGATTTCAGGAATAGGGCAGCAGACGCTTGAGGTCGTTCATCCTCGCGCTGCTGACGCAGGCGGACTTTCTGAGCTGGCGCTTTCTCTTCGGCGTTTTGAGGCCGAGCTTGTGGCGGCGGCCGCAGTGATTCATTTTGATCTTGCCGGTGGCGGTTGCCTTGAAGCGTTTGGCGGATGCCTTATGCGTCTTGATTTTTCCCATTTTTCTCTTTTCCTTTCGGTGTAGTCGTATTCTTCTTGGGGGCAAGTACCATTATCATGTTGCGCCCGTCCAGCAGCGGGACCTTTTCCACCGTCCCCAGCTCCTCGACGCCCGCCGCGAAGCGGTCGAGCAGGTCGCGACCGCGTTCCGTATGCGCCATCTCGCGCCCGCGGAACTTGACGATCACCTTCACCTTGTTGCCCGCCGTGAGGAAGCGCGTGGCGTGGTTGAGCTTGGTCTGCAGGTCGTGCTGGCCGATGTTGCAGGTGAGCTGCAGCTCCTTGAGCTCGGTCGTCTGCTGGTTTTTGCGGATTTCCTTCTCCCGCTTCTCACGTTCAAAGCGGTATCTGCCGAAATCCATGATTTTGCACACCGGCGGCTTGCCCTCCGGCGCGATCTCCACGAGGTCGAGCCCCGCCTCGAACGCCATCCGAAGCGCCTTCTCAATGCTGAGTACGCCGATCTGTGAGCCGTCCGCGCTGACGACGCGGACTTCCTTCGCCTTAATCTCTTCGTTGATTAACGCTTTTTTGCTGATAACGGACACCTCCAAAAAAATAAGTGCGCTTGGAACACTCTGTCCCCGCGCACGCCGACATGAAACGGCGCCCGTCCCGCTTGCTGCGGGCGGCTCCGTCAGCGATTGACCGCGCGGCTGTGACGCCGGGGTGAGAACAGCGTTCTTCTTCTTTGTCCGTATCATTGTAGCACACGGCATGCGGTTTGTCAAGCCCTTTTTTCGAAAAAAGGCGGCGCAGCGGCGCGGCGGGCGAAAAAATTTTCGTCTTTATTCGCACTTTTTCGCCATTCCTCTTGACTGTGGGCCCTGATTTTGGTATTATTACTAATGAAATCATTTTGAATTTGTAAAGCAGAGCGAAACGGTACAGGGCCAGCGCCCGCCAAACTGCGGAAAGGAATGTTGTGAAATGAATCTGCCGTCCAATCGCCCGTATTTGTACGAGATCAATAAGAATGTGATTGAGGAATTCACGGTCCCCGCGCTGCTGATCGACTTGAATATGAATGTTGTCGCCAAAAACCTGCGCGCCAGACGCTATCTGCGCACGCTGCGGCTCGGAAACACGGTCAAGGGCGTCATATCCGAGGGCGACGTGGAGGATATGCAGCGGATGAAGATCGGCGACCGGATGCGGATTTCGATGCTGGTCGTGGGGGACATGTTCGGCGGCATCGTGCAGCGCTGCTACGACTGCTACGCCGTCAAGGTGATGACCTCCAATTCCGCGCTGGTCAAGCGGCTGATTCAGGTGCAGCCCGATCTTTCGGAGAAAAGTTTGCTCGAGTACTTTGATTTCGGCGAGGCGCTGCGCGACGACCTCGATTTCCGCAGCGCGATGGAGCGTCTGTTCGCCAAGCGCGAGAAATACGTCGTCAAGCTGAGCTGGCAGGTCGGGCAATTCCTGCGCGTGTCCCACGGGCTGAACCGCGTGTATTACGACGCCTCCAATCTGAATATGCTCGTCCGCGAGGTGGAGCGGAACATCGTCAAGGTCGCGCCGATGATTGCATCGCGCTTCGCCTGTGCGTACCGCACCCAGAACTGCTGGGCGCTGCTGGACAAGCGCGACTTCCAGAGCGCGCTGATGCTGATGATCGAGTTCGCGTACACATATATGGCCGGCCGCGTCGTGAACGTGGATTTGAGCGAGACGGTGAACACCTTCTTCCTCTGCGTCAACTTCGACTGCGCCCTGCCGCGTCCGCTCATCGAGGCGATGTGCGGAAACGACTTCGAGGACCCCGCCTTCGGCAAGAAATACGGCGACGTGTTCTTCCCGCTGGCGGCCATCAAGCTGCTCTGCCAGCTGTATTCGCTGGATTTCGCCGTCTGCGCCGTCGGCGGCACGATGATTCAGATGCGCATTGAGGGCGACACGATCGACGTCTCACAGGAAAATTTAATCGGAGATTACGCGTATGAAAAAGCGCAGTACGCCATTTCGGCCGAGCAGGAGCGCCTGCTGCGCGCCTTTTTCGCCGACATTCGGGAAACCGCCTCTTGAAGGCGCCGCCGTCCGGCGCGCCGAATGCGCGCCGCGAGAAACGAGAAAAAAGAAAGAAAACAGCGGGGCTATCCGCCCCGAACGTCTGTACGCCCAACGCCGCAGAAAGCGGCGTTGGGCGTACGGCGTTCGGGCGGGCGGCCCGCAGGGCCGCCCGGCTGCGGCGGCTCCTTTTTATTCGGGAATATCGGGATAGAAGACGCGCAGGGCGGCGAACAGCTTCGCGCGGTTCTGCGGCTCCATCGGCGTCAGCGGCAGCCGCAGGTGGTCGCGGCAGAAGCCGAGCGCGGACAGCGCCGCCTTGACGGGGATGGGGTTGACCTCGCAGAACAGCGCTTCGGCCAGATCGAGCAGCGCAAGCTGCGCCTGTGCCGCGCCCGCAGTATCGCCGGCGAAAAACAGGTCGGTGATCCGCTTGACGGCTTTGGGGACGACGTTGGCCGCCACCGAGATGACGCCCGCGCCGCCGATGGACAGCAGCGGCAGGATCAGGTCGTCGTTGCCCGAATAAATGTCCAGCGCGTCGCCGCACAGCCGCTTGGTCCGCGCGGCCTGCACGACCGAGCTGGAGGCTTCCTTGACGGCGCGGATGTTGGGTATTTTGGCCAGCTCGCAATAGGTGCGCGGCTCTATGTTCACGCAGGTGCGCGTGGGCACGTTGTAGACGATGATCGGCTTATCGGTGCTGCCGGCGACGGCTTCGTAATGCCGGAGCAGCCCGTTCTGCGTACATTTGTTGTAGTAGGGCGTTACGACCAGCAGTGCGTCGGCGCCCGCGTCGGCCGCGTAGCGCGAGAGCGAGACGCAGCGGTCGGTCGCGTTGCAGCCCGTGCCCGCGATGACCGGCACGCGTCCGCGCACCTGCCGCACGGTGAAGGCGATCGCCTCCCGCCGCTCGTCTTCGGAGAGGGTGGAGGATTCGCCCGTCGTGCCGCAGACGACGATGGCGTCGGCGCCGCTGTCGATGAGAAAGTTCAGCAGCCTTGCAAACGAAACGTAGTCTACCCCTTTTTCGTCGGTCGGCGTCACGACGGCGGCGGCTACGCCCCTGAAAATCGGTGTGTTCATTCGTTTATTCCAAACCTTTCGGGTAAAAACTCTTGAAAAATGCGGCGCGCCGTTATATAATAAGGGTTCGGGACGGCGCCCGTCCGCGGCGGAGAGCCGCCGGCGGGATTTTGTGCGCCGGACCGAAGCCGCGCTGCTTCCGCGGCGGCGCGCCGGAGACGCTCGTCTGCCGGCGGCCGTGTGCCGGAAGCCGGCCGGCGTTCCGTATCAGTATCAGTGTATGTCGGGGGCGATTCTTATGTCAAGCGTCGATTTGCTGCGGCGTTCTTCTTATTTTTACGAGCTGCCCGAGCGGCTCATCGCGCAGACGCCGTCCGAGCGGCGGGATATGTGCCGCCTGATGACGGTTGACCGCACGACCGGTCGGGTCGGACATATGCTCTTCCGCGACATCGCCGGCCTGCTGCGGCCGGGCGACTGCCTTGTGCTCAACGACACCAAGGTTATCCCCGCGCGCATTTTCGGGACCAGCAGCGGGCATACGGGCGAGGTGGAGACGGTTTTGCTGCGCCGCGCCGCGGGCGAGGGCGAGCTTTGGGAGTGCCTGACCCGTCCCGGCAAAAAGACCCGCCCCGGCGCCGTCCTCACCTACGCGGGCGGCGTGACCGGACAGGTGACCGGCGTTCTGGAGGGCGGCGTCCGGCTGATTCGGTTCCAATATGAAGGCAATTTTATGGAAAAGCTCGACGAGATCGGGATGATGCCGCTGCCGCCGTACATCACCAAGCGGCTCGAGGACAACGACAGCTACCAGACCGTCTATGCGAAATACGCCGGCAGCGCCGCCGCGCCGACGGCCGGCCTGCACTTCACCGACGAGCTGCTCGCGCGCATCGAGGATAGCGGCGTGGACGTCGCCCGCGTGCTGCTGCACGTCGGCATCGGGACCTTCCGCCCCGTGAAGGAGGACGACCTGACCGCGCATAAAATGCACAGCGAATACATCCGCGTCACGGAGGAGGCCGCCGCAATCGTCAACCGCGCCAAGGCGCGCGGCGGCCGCATCGTCGCCGTGGGCACCACCTCCTGCCGGACGCTCGAAAGCGCGTCCGACGAGAACGGCGTGCTACACCCGTACTCGGGTGAAACCGACATCTTCATTTATCCCTCCTACCGCTTCAAGGTGATGGACGCGCTCATCACCAACTTTCACCTGCCCGAAAGCACGCTGTTGATGCTCGTCTCGGCCTTCGGCGGCTACGACCATATGATGCAGGCTTACCGCATCGCCGTCGCGGAGGGGTACCGCTTCTTCTCCTTCGGCGACGCGATGTTCCTCTCGTGATGCGCGCCCGCCTGCCGCTGCTGGTCGTCATCGGTCCCACCGCGTCCGGCAAGAGCGCGCTCGCGCTGCGGCTGGCCGAGGAGCTGAACGGCGAGATTCTCTCGGGCGACTCGATGCAGGTCTACCGCGGGATGGACATCGGCACCGCCAAGCCCACGGCGGCCGAGCGGGCGCGCGTCCCGCACCATCTCGTCGACATCCTCGATATCGACGCGCCCTTTTCCGCGGCCGACTTCACCGTCCGCGCCGCCGCGGCCGCGCGGGACGTATGCGCCCGCGGCAGGCTGCCCATCCTTGCGGGCGGCACGGGGCTGTATATCGAACTGCTGCTGTCCGGCGGTCCCGCGCCGTCCGCGCCCGCCGACGCCGGAATACGGGAGAAGTATTTTGCCTTCGCCCGCCGCGAGGGCAACGAGGCGCTTTGGGTGCGCCTGCGGGCGCTGGACCCCGAAACCGCCGCCGCCGTGCATCCGAACAACGTCAAGCGCGTCGTGCGCGCGCTGGAGATTTACGAGCTGACCGGCCGCACGAAAAGCGAGCAGGACCGGGCGGGGACGTCCGCCGAGCCGCTTTTCGACCCGTTCGTCGTCCGCCTCGGCGGCCCGCGGGAGGTCATTTACGCCCGCATCGACCGCCGGTTCGACCAAATGCTCGGTTCGGGGCTGCTCGACGAGGTGCGCGCGCTGTACGGGCGCGGGCTGGCCGATACGCCGACGGCCTCGCAGGCCATCGGATACAAGGAGCTTTTCCCCTTCCTGCGCGGCGAGGCGGCGCTGGAGACCTGCGTCGAGGCGGCCAAGCGCGCTTCCCGCCGCTACGCCAAGCGGCAGGAAACCTATTTCGCCCGCATCCCCGCCGGTCTGTTTCTGGAAATCGGGGACGGGAGTTGTGAAACGTCTGTAAATATTGTCAAAAACCGCTTAACAGCGCGCCGGTCGCATGTTATAATAGAAGATAAAGGAGAACCGGGATGAAACAACAAGCCGCTTTGCCGCCCGGCAGCCCCCGGGACGAGGGGCGGCCGAATACGGCTCGGAATCTTTTCAAGCAGTTCGGTTCCGCCGTCGCGGGGCTGCTGGTCATCGCATACATCGGGCTGCAGCTTGCGCTCAACGTGGGCGATTTTGTCGAGGTGGAAAACGCGATGCAGGCTTACGTCGAGGCGCAGACCGACGTCACGGCGTACATTTTTCGGGAGGAGTCGGCGATTTATGCCTCCGCCGGCGGGGTCTGCGCCTATATTGCGGAGGACGGGGAAAAGGTCTCGCGCGGGCAGGACGTGGCCGCCGTGTACAGCCAGGCGGGCGACGCGTCGGTGCAGGAGCGCATCCGCGAGCTGAATGAAAAAATCGATATTTTGGAGCAGTCGCAGGGCTTTACCTCCGCCGGCTCGACGGAGCTGACGCGGCTGGACGCGTCGATCTCCGACGGCATTTTGGACGTCATCCGCTCGCTGGAAGCCGGCGATCCGGCGGCCGCGCAGCGCGGCGACACCGAACTGCTGGTGCTGATGAACCGCCGCCGCAGCCTGTATCTGCCCGCCGGCAGCTTTGCATCGCAGATCGCGCGCTATGAAGAAGAAATCCGTGCGCTGGAAGCCTCTCTGGGCGGCCGCGGCTCGTTCGTGCAGGCGCCGTTCGGCGGCTACTTCTACGACTCCGCCGACGGCTACGAGGGCGTTTTCACGCCCGAGGCGCTGGAGGACCTGACCATCGACGGCTTTCTCGCCCTTACCGAGAGCGAGCCGGCGCCGCATGACGGCGCCGTGGGCCGCATTTCACCCGAATCGCGCTGGTACGTCGCCTTCACGCTCGACAAGCGGCAGGCCGCCGCGCTGACCGAGGGCAAGGGCTCGAGCGCGGCGTATACCGTCTCGTTCCCGTACGCCAACGACCTGCGCGTTTCGTTCACGCATTATAAAACCGTCACGCGCACCGACAGCGACGTCGCCGTGCTCGTGCTGACGACAAACGAGCTGCCGACCGGCTTTTCGTTTCTGCGCAGCCAGCCGGCCAAGCTGCTGACCGAGACCTATACGGGCATCCGCATCCCGGTCGCGGCGCTGCGCGTGGTCGACGGCAAAACCGGCGTCTACACGCTCGACGGCAACGTCGTCCGTTTCAAGGAGACAAAGGTGCTTTACGAGGACGAGGGAATGTATATCTGCGAGATGCCGATGCTCGACGGGCGCCCCACCGTGCTCAAAAAGCAGCTCTCGCTGTACGACGCGGTCGTCGTGTCCGGCCGCGACCTGTATGAAGGGAAGATTCTGAATTGAGGAACGAGGATACCGCGCTCCGCCGGCGCATCGAAGCAATCCGCGCCGCCGTCGGCCCGGGCGTGACGCTCGTCGCCGCGACCAAGACCGTGCCGCCCGAGCGCATCAACGAGGCCATCCGCTGCGGCGTCCGGGTCATCGGCGAGAACCGCGTGCAGGAGCTTTTGGAGAAGTACGACGCCATCGACCGCGCCAATGTGCAGGTGCATTTCATCGGACAGCTTCAGACGAACAAGGTCAAATACATCGCCGACAAGGTGGATATGATCCAGTCGCTCGACAGCCTGCCGCTGGCGTGCGAGATTGAAAAGCGCTGCGCCGCGCTCGGGCGGACGATGGACTGTCTGGTCGAGGTCAACCTGGAGGGCGAGGCGGCGAAGGGCGGCGTCCCCTACGACGAAGCCGAGGCGTTTGTGGACAGTCTGGCCGCTTTTCCGCACATCCGCGTGCGGGGATTGATGACCGTGCCGCCGAAATGCGGGGAAATTGCAAAAAAGTTAGGCTATTTCCAAAAAATCTATCAAAAATTTATTGACATCCGCGGCAAAAAAGTGGATAATAGCTTTATGGATATTCTGTCGGCCGGCATGTCCGGCGATTATGAGCAGGCGGTCGCCTGCGGTTCCAATATGGTGCGCGTCGGGCGCGCGATTTTCGGCGAAAGAACATGAATATAAATTTTGGAGGTTTTGCGCAATGGGAGTTATGAATCGCTTTAAGGATATGTTCAAGGGCGAGGATGAATATGATGTGGACGGCTACAACGACGGGTACGACAGCTACGACGACGTCGCGGACGAGGGCGGCGTGAACGAGAGCGTGCAGGCGCAGCCGCAGCCCGCGGCGCGCGATATGCGCTCGAACGGCGGCGTGCTTTCCGCGTCCGCGCTGGAGATGAAGGTCATCAAGCCCGACCGCTTCGAGGCCGTCACGCAGATTGCCGAGCATCTGCTCGCGCACAAGACCGTCGTCCTCAATCTGGAGGAGACGAACAAGGAGACCATCCGCCGCATCATCGATTTTATGAGCGGCGTCGCCTTCGCCATCGAGGGCAACATCAAGCGCGTGGCCAGCTCGACCTACGTCATCACCCCCAAGAACGTGGAGGTTTCCGGCGAGCAGCAGGCGCGCGAGGACGGCGCGCCCGCACAGAAGGAGCTTTTTTAAGCCGTTTGCAATGAGTGGTGATCGAATTTGAATACAGTTTTGCTTGTTTTGGCGGCGACGGTGACGTTTTATCTGACGGCGCTGACGTTCATGATGGTTCTGCGGGTGCTTTACCCGTTCTTTTCCGCGGCGGAGGACAGCAGGGCTTACAGCTTTCTGTATGCGACGACCGAGCCGTTCCTTATGCCGGTGCGGGGCGTTTTGTCGCGCATAGAATTCTTCGCGTCGTCCCCTGTGGACTTCACCTATATCATCACCGTGATGCTTGTGATGGTGGTGCAGCTTTTGCTGCCCTCGGTCTATTGACAAAAACAGACGGACAGAGAACAGACGGACAGAAAATCGTTTTGCCCCGCGCAGCCCTTGCCGTTTCGCGGGAGTCCGTATCGAATACGCGGCGTATGCCGGACATCGGCGGCGCGTGCGCCGTTCGGGGCGGCCTATACGCTCAGCTTTGATTTATTGAATCCCGAAAGGAGGCTGCTTTCGCGCAGCGAAAGCGATGGATATAGCTATGCTCGCACCGCATGAACTCAAAAGCAAGGCGTTTTCCAAGACGCTCAAGGGGTACAGCCCCGCCGAGGTGGACGATTACATTGAATTTCTGATCGATAAATATACGGAGCTTTACCGCGAAAACAACGAGCTGGAGCGCAAGCTGAAAATCGTCGTGACCAACTTCGATGAAATCCGCGACGAGGAGGAGGCCATCCGCAGCACGCTGCTCAAGGCGCAGAAGCTGGGCGAGAAGATCATCCGCGACGCCAACGAGCGCGCCGACGTCATCACCGGTTCGATCAAGGACCGCTGCGACGCGATCATTTCCTCCTTCCGCGAGCAGCTCAAGGCGGAGAAGAACGAAATGTGGGAGATCCGCACCCGCATCATCGACTTCAAGAAAAACCTGTACGACATCTACCGCCAGCACATCGAGGAGCTGCAGGGTCTCTCGGTCAACGAGATTGAGGACATTGTGCTGCCCGACGAGAACGAGATCGTCGGCCGCATTTTCACCGACGTCCGCGAGACGATCAAGAACGAAATCGCGTCGGAGAGCGCCCGCCGCAGCGAGGAGCTGCCGGAGGAGCAGCCCGCCGTAAGCGCCGGGACGCCCGCGCCGCAGCCCGAGCCGGCTGCGGAGCCGCCCGCACCCGAAGCGGTTCCGGAGGCCGACCCGGACGTGGATTTTATCGAGCAGATCGAGAAAACCCGCGAAAAGCCGGCCGAAGCGGAAGCGCCGGACGAGCCGCCGGCAGAATAAAGTCCATAGCCCGCGCCGCGCGCCGCCGCTTTGGCTCCGGCCCGCCGCGCCCGAACCGTGCCGTGTCTTTTCACGGCACTTTCCATGATTTCACGACAGACAAGGATGAGACAGAATGCGAGATTATAAGGATACGCTCAACCTGCCCGCGACCGACTTCTCTATGCGCGCCAATCTGACCGTCAAGGAGCCGGAAACGCTGAAGAAGTGGGCCGAGGGCAACCTCTACGGCGGTATGCAGCGCGTCAACGCCGGCCGCGAGAGCTTTGTGCTGCACGACGGCCCGCCCTTTTCCAACGGCAACATCCATATGGGCACGGCGATGAACAAAATCCTGAAGGATTTCATCAATAAATCCAAGAGCATGCAGGGCTTCCGCACGCCCTACGTCCCGGGCTGGGACAACCACGGCATGCCCATCGAAAGCGCCATCATTAAGAAGAACAAGCTCGACCGCAGCCGGATGACGATCCCCGCGTTCCGGAACGCCTGCCGCGACTTCGCCGCGGGCTTTGTCGACGTGCAGCGCGAGTCCTTCAAGCGCCTCGGGATTGTCGGCGACTGGGACAACCCCTACCTCACGATGGACCCCGCGTTCGAGGCGACCGAGGTCCGCGTGTTCGGCGAGATGTACCGCAAGGGCTATATCTATAAGGGCCTCAAGCCCGTTTACTGGTGCCCGAAGGACGAGACCGCGCTGGCGGAGGCCGAAATCGAGTATCAGGACGACGACTGCACCTCCATCTACGTCAAGTTCCGCGTCAAGGACGACAAGGGGCTGCTTGCGCCGCTCTGCGACCTGTCGCGCACCTATTTCGTCATCTGGACGACCACGCCCTGGACCCTGCCGGGGAATATGGCCATCGCCCTTCACCCGCGCGAGGATTACGTCCTCGTCCGTGCGGCGGACGGCGCATGCTATATCACCGCTTCGGCGCTCTGCGCCAAGACGATGCAGGCGGGCGGCGTCGATTCGTATGAGGAGCTGGCGCACTTCACCGGCGGCGAGCTGGAATATATGACCGCCGCGCACCCCTTTCTGGAGCGGGACAGCCTTGTCGTCTGCGCCGACTACGTCACGATGGACAGCGGCACCGGCTGCGTTCACACCGCGCCCGGCTTCGGCGTCGACGACTACCATACGGGTATGAAATACGGCATGGAAATCCTCGTGCCGGTCGACGATAAGGGTCGCCAGACCGCCGACGCGGGCAAATTCGCCGGAATGGATTACGAATCGTCCAACGCCGCCATTCTCGACGACCTGCGCCGGAGCGGCGCGCTGCTGGCCTCCGAGGCGCTCAAGCACAGCTATCCGCATTGCTGGCGCTGCAAGAACCCCATCATCTTCCGCGCCACGCCGCAGTGGTTTTGCAGCGTCGAGCGCTTCCGCGACGACGCGCTCAAGGTCTGCGCCGACGTGACCTGGACGCCCGCGTGGGGCGGCGACCGCATGGTTTCGATGATCAAGGAGCGCGCCGACTGGTGCATCTCGCGCCAGCGCTACTGGGGGCTTCCGATCCCCGTGTTCTACTGCGCCGACTGCGGCGAAATTATCTGCGACGAAAAGACGATTGAACGCGTCGCCTCGCTGTTCGCCGAGAGCGGCTCGAACGTGTGGTTTGAAAAGGAAGCGTCCGAGCTGCTGCCTGCGGGATATGTGTGCCCCAAATGCGGCGGCGTGCATTTCACGAAGGAGACCGATACGCTCGACGGCTGGTTCGATTCCGGCAGCACCCACTTCGCAGTGCTGGACAAGCGGGAGTCGCTCAAGTGGCCGGCCGATTTGTATCTGGAGGGCGCCGACCAGTACCGCGGCTGGTTCCAGTCCTCGCTGCTGGAGGCGGTCGCCGTCCGCGGCGGCTCGCCCTATAAGGCGGTGCTCACCCACGGCTGGACGGTCGACGGCGAGGGCAAGGCGATGCACAAATCGCTCGGCAACACCGTCGCGCCCGAGGATATGATTAAAAAATACGGCGCCGAGATGGTGCGCCTCTGGGTCGCTTCGAGCGACTACCGCGTCGACGTGCGCGTGTCCGAGCCGATCTTCAAGCAGCTTTCCGAAAGCTACCGCAAGATCCGCAACACCCTCCGCATTCTGCTGGCCAATCTCGGCACGCCCGAGACCGATTTCGACCCCAACCGCGATATGGTCGCGCCCGAGGCGCTGACCGACATCGACAAATGGGCGCTTTCCCGCCTCAACGGCCTTGTGCGCGACGCGGTGGGCGCGTATAACGAGTATACCTTCCATAACGTGTACCACGACGTCCTCAGCTTTTGCGCCGTCGAGCTGTCCAAGCTGTACGTCGACATCACCAAGGACCGGCTGTACTGCGAGCGGAAGGACGACCCCCGCCGCCGCAGCACGCAGACCGTGATGTACCTCGCCGTCAGCGCGCTCACCCGCCTGCTGGCGCCGATCCTCTCCTTTACCGCGGAGGAGGTCTGGGCGAGCATGAGCCACCTTGCGGGCGAAAATCTGGAGAGCGTGTTCTACAACCGCCTGCCCGAATACCGCCCCGAATATGATTTCAAGGCCGTGGAGGAGCAGTACGAGGCGCTCTTCGCCTGCCGCGACGACGTGATGAAGGCGCTCGAGTTGTCCCGCGCCGCCGGCGTCATCGGCAAGAGCCTCGAAGCCTGCGTAACGATTTACGGCGACGAGCGGAACGACGCGTTCAAGCGCTTCCGCGCGTTTGAAGCGAGCCTGCCGGAAATCCTGATTGTCAGCAAAACCGTCCTCTCCGACGGTCCGGCGCCCGCCGGCGCGTTCACGGAGACGGCCTCCGGCGTGGCGGTCGAGGTGCGCCCCGCCGCCGGCGAAAAGTGCGTCCGCTGCTGGGCTGCGGACGAAGCCTGCGTCCACGACGAGGACGGGCAGGCCCTTTGCGAACGATGCAGAAGCGTTATCTCCCGCCTGTCCTGATCATCGCCGGTATCCTCGCCGCCGACCAGCTTACGAAATGGCTTGTGCGCGCGACGATGGCGGTGGGGGAGACGCGCCCGTTTCTCCCGCATCTGATGCAGCTCACCCATGTGCAGAACCGCGGCGCCTCGTTCGGTATCCTCGCCGAGCACCGCTGGGTGTATATGCTGCTGTCCGCCGCGGCGCTGGTCGTGATGGGCGTGCTGCTGGTCAAATATGTGTCCCGCCACCCGCTGCTGACGACCGCGCTGGCCTTCCTCATCGGCGGCGGCGCGGGGAATATGATCGACCGCCTTTTCGTCACAGACGCGATGGGGAATAAGGTCGTGACCGACTTCTTCGAATTCACGTTCGTCGATTTCGCCGTGTTCAACGTGGCGGACATCTTCATCACCTTCGGCGCCGTGCTGCTGGGCGTGTACATCGTGTTTTTTGAAGGCAAGGTCGAAAAACGCCTGAAGGAACAGGCGGAGGAATCCCAAAATGACGACGGCGACGGTGAATGAGACAGACGCCGGCGCGCGGCTGGACGTTTACGCCGGCGCGCTGCTCGGTATCTCGCGCGCGGGCGCGCAGAAGCTCATCGAGTGCGGCGCCGTGCGCGTCAACGGTCGGCCGGCGCCGAAGAACCGCCGGCTGGAACCGGGCGACGTCGTCGAGGCCGACCCGCCCGCGCCCGAACCGATCGAGGCGCAGCCGCAGGACATCCCGCTGGACGTCGTGTATGAGGACGGCGAGCTGCTCGTCGTCAACAAGCCGCAGGGGATGGTCGTCCACCCCGCGCCCGGCAACCCCGACGGCACGCTCGTCAACGCGCTGCTGGCGCACTGCGGGGACGGCCTGTCGTCCATCAACGGCAAGATTCGCCCCGGCATCGTCCACCGCATCGATAAGGATACCAGCGGCCTGCTCATCGTCGCCAAAACCGACCGCGCCCACCGCGGGCTGGCCGAGCAGATCGCCGTCCACAGCTTCGAGCGCCGCTATGACGCCGTCCTCGTCGGCGCCCCGCGCGAAGAGCGCGGCAGGGTAGACGCGCCGATCGGCCGTCATCCGACCGACCGCAAGCGGATGGCCGTCACCGAGAAAAACGGCAAGCGCGCCGTCACCGACTACGCCGTCACCGAGCGCTTCTGTGGCTATTCGCTCGTCGAATGCCGCCTCCACACCGGCCGCACGCACCAGATTCGCGTGCATATGGCCTATATCGGGCACCCCGTGCTGGGCGACCCCGTCTACTGCCCCGATGCGCGCCGCGCGGCGCGGTTCGGACTGAGCGGGCAGTGCCTGCACGCAAAATATATTGAATTCACCCACCCGGCCACCGGCGAGCGCCTGCATTTCACGGCGGAGCCGCCGGCGTATTTCCGGCGCGTGACCGACGCGCTGCGCGGCCTTTGAACGCGCATAAAGAACCGAGAAAGGGATGCTTGTGAAAAGATGACAAACGAAAAAAAGCTGATGCTGGCGGAGGCGGCGGCAAAAATCCGAATGCTCGCCGTCGAAGCGGTCTACGGCGCGGCCTCGGGACATCCGGGCGGCTCGCTCTCCATTGCGGACGTGATCGCGTATCTGTACTTCGATAAGCTCAACGTCGACCCCGCCGATCCGCACAACCCGTCGCGCGACCGCTTTGTGCTCTCCAAGGGACACACATGTCCGGCGCTGTACGCGGCGCTGGCGATGCGCGGCTTCTTCCCCGAATCGGCGCTGGCCGGATTCCGCAAGCCCGGCAGCTTTCTTCAGGGGCATCCGGATATGAACGCCACGCCCGGCGTGGATATGTCCACCGGCTCGCTCGGGCAGGGCTTTTCCGCCGCCAACGGGATGGCGCTCGCCGGAAAGCGCCGGAACGGCGGCTACCGCGTGTATTCCGTACTCGGCGACGGCGAATTGCAGGAGGGACAGGTCTGGGAGGCGGCGATGTTTGCCGCGCATTACGGGCTGTCCAACCATACCGCGTTTGTGGATTTCAACCATTTGCAGATCGACGGCGACGTCCGCGAGGTGATGAACCCGCTGCCTATCGACGAGAAGTTCGCCGCCTTCGGCTGGCACGTCCAGACCATCGACGGCCACGATTTCGAGCAGATTGAAAACGCCGTCCTCCGCGCCGAGCGCGACGAACGGCCGAGCGTCGTCATTTGTCAGACGGTCAAGGGCAAGGGCGTTTCGTATATGGAAAACGCCGCCGAATGGCACGGCAAGGCGCCCGACGAAGCGCTGTACGAAACGGCGCGCAGGGAATTATATGACGCTTATGTGCGCGCGAAGGAGGCGAGAGCGTAATGCAGAACGAAAAGATCGCCACCCGCGTCGCGTACGGCAGGGCGCTGGCGGCATTGGGTGAAAAATACGATTTCTTTGTCATGGACGCCGACCTCTCCGGCTCGACGCAGACGGCGATGTTCGGCAAAAAGTTCCCCGAGCGGTTTGCCAACTGCGGCATCGCCGAGGAAAATATGGTCTCGACCGCCGCCGGCATCGCTTCGACGGGGCTGCCGGTGTTCGTGTCGTCGTTCGCGATGTTCGCGTGCGGCCGCGCGTATGAGCAGATCCGCAACTCGGTCGCCTATCCGCGGCTGAACGTGAAGATCGCCGCCAGCCACGCCGGCGTCACCGTCGGCGAGGACGGCGCGACGCACCAGTTCTGCGAGGACCTGGCCCTGATGCGCTCGCTGCCGAATATGACCGTGATCAACCCCGCCGACGCGACCGAGGCGTTCGCCGCGGTCGAGGCGATTCTGAACTACAACGGCCCGGTTTATTTCCGGCTCGGCCGCTACGCGGTCCCGGTCGTGTTCGACCCCGCCGGCTACCGCTTTGAGCTGGGGAAGGGCCGCGTGCTGCGCGACGGGAAGGACGCCGTCATTTTCGCCACCGGCATTATGGTCGCCGCCGCGCTCGAGGCCGGCGAGCTGCTGGCCGCCGAGGGCATAGACGCCGCCGTGGTCAACATCCATACGCTCAAGCCGCTGGACGAGCCGCTCGTACTCGAGTACGCGGCAAAGACCGGCCGCGTGGTCACCGCAGAGGAGCATACGGTCATCGGCGGACTCGGCGGCGCGGTCGCCGAGCTGCTGAGCGAGAAGCTGCCTACGCGGATGAAGCGCGTCGGCGTGAACGACTGCTTCGGCAAAAGCGCGCCGGCCAAGGACGCGCTCAACCTCCACGGGCTGAACGCCGCCTCCGTCGCGCAGGCCGTCCGCACGCTGGTGCGCGGCTGAACCATCGGTGCAATGCCGGGCCGTCCGTCCCCGCAGTCTGTCGGGACGGCGACCCGGCTCTTTTGAACTATACGGAAAGGAAAAGGAACCCGTCATGCCGACCTTCGCTGAAATCTGCGCCTATCTGGATACCCTGTTCCCGCCCTCGCTCGCCGAGCCGTGGGACCGCGACGGGCCGGCCGTCGACCCCTGCCCCGCGCGGGAGGTGACCACCGCCGTCGTCGCGCTCGACGTCACAAGCCCCGCCATCGAATACGCGGCCGCGATAGGCGCGCAGTGCATCGTCACGCACCACCCGCTGCTGTTCAAGCTGCCGGACGCGCTGCGCGCGGACGAAAGCGTCGGCGGCCGCGTGCTCGCGCTGGCGCGCGCGGGAATCGCCGCCGTGTCCTGCCATACGCGGCTGGACAGCGCTTCGGGCGGCGTCAACGACTGCCTTGCCGCCGCCGTCGGGCTGCAAAGCGCCGCGCCCTTTTTGCCCTTCGGCCGGATCGGGACGCTGCCCGCGCCGCTGACGGCCGCCGCCTTCCGCGCGCAGGTCGAGGAGGCGCTGGGCGCGCCCGCCGTCGTTTACGGCAGCCGCCCCGTTTCGCGTGTGGCCGTCGTCAGCGGCAGCGGGAAGGATTACGTCCGCGAGGCGTTCCTTGCCGGCGCGGATACGTTCCTGACCGGCGAGGTCAACCACAGCGCGATCGTCGACGCGGGCGAGTATGGGCTGAATCTGGCCGTTTCCACGCACTACGCGACCGAGGCGGTCGTGCTGCCGGCGCTGGCCGAACGGCTGCGCGCGGGCTTCCCCGCGCTGCGGGTCGAGCTTTTCCGGGAGGACGCCCGCTTTTGCGGCGTTTGATGAAGAAAGGAGCACGTCATGCCCTTTGACGGATTTTTCGCGCGCGCCGTCGCCGCCGAGCTGCAAGCGCTCGAGGGCGCGAAGGTCGAGCGCGTCAACCATAACGCAAAAGAATACGTCGAGCTTTGCCTCTATCTGCCCGGCGCGGGCCGCCGGACGCTCGTCATCTCGGTCTGCCCGTCGGACGCGCGTATCGCGCTCGTCGACGGCGAGGAAAGCCGCGCCGCCGTGCCGACGATGTTCTGCATGCTGCTGCGCAAGCATCTGCAGTCCGCGCGCATCCGCTCGGTCTGCGCGCTGCCGAACGAACGCGTCCTCGCGTTTGAGCTGGAGGGCTTCGACGAGCTTGGCCACAGCGAAACGAAGCGGATTTATGCGGAGATTATGGGCAAATACTCCAACCTCTTTCTTTGCGACGGCGGCGACCGCATTCTCGGCGCGCTGCACACGACCGACATCACCGCCAAGACCCGCCGCATCTTCGCCGGCGCGCCCTACGAGCGCCCGCCCGCGCAGGACAAGCGGGACGCGCTGTCCGCCGACCGCGCCGGCTTTCTTGCGCTGGCGCGCGAAAACGAGGGGATGCCCGCCGACCGCTTCCTGCTGACGCATTTCCTTGCCTTTTCGCCGCTGACCGCGCGCGAGGTCGCCTTCCGCGCGCTCGGCGCCGTGGACGCGCCGCTGGACGCGGCGGGTGCGGAGCGTCTCTGGACGGCCTTTGACGCGCTCTGCCGCGACATCGCCGGCGGCCGCTTTACGCCGTCGCTGCTCACCGGCCCCGACGGGCGGATGGTCGATTTCTCCTTTACGCCGATTATGCAGTACGGGTCGGGCTATACCTGCACGGACTGTGGGAGCTTCTCCGCGCTGCAAAACACGTTTTTCGCCGCCAAATCGGCCGAAAACCATAAAAAGCAGTTTTCCGCCGACCTCAGCCGCACGCTTGCCGCCGCGCGCGCCCGCACCGAGAAAAAGCTCGCCGCACAGCGCGCCGAGCTTGCCGACTGCGCGCGGATGGACGAATACCGCCGCACCGGCGACCTGATTACCTCGAATTTGTACAGACTCAAGCAGGGCGACACGCGCGTGACGCTGCACGACTACGAGACCGACGCGGAGGTGGCGGTCACGCTCGACGGGCGGCTTTCGCCCTCGAAGAACGCCCAGCGCTATTATAAAAAGTACGCCAAGGCCAAGCACGCGCAGGCCGTCCTCACCGAGCAGATCGGGCTGGCCGAGCGCGAGCTGGCGTATCTCTCCTCCGTGCAGGACGCGCTCGCCCGCGCCGAGACCGAGCGCGACTTCGCCGAGCTTCGGCAGGAGCTGACGGTTGCCGGACTCTGCGGCGACCGCCGCGCGCCCAAAAACGGGAAGAAGGGCGGCCGTCCCCTGCCGAGCAAGCCGCTCGCCTTCACGCTGACCAGCGGCCGCACCGTCCGCGTGGGCAAGAACAACCTGCAGAACGACGCGCTCACCTTCGGCGCGGATAAAACCGACATCTGGTTCCACGTCAAGGGCTTCCCCGGCTCGCATGCCGTCCTGTTCACCGACGGCGCGGAGCCGACCGACCTCGACTATACCGAGAGCGCGATGCTGGCCGCCTACCATTCCAAGGCGTCCGGCGGCGTGAACGTGCAGGTCGACTACACCCCCGTCCGCTATGTCAAAAAGCCGGCCGGCGCCAAGCCCGGGTTCGTGGTCTACGACCGGTATTTCACCGCCGTCGTCCGCGCGGAGCTGCCCGACGGCGTGCGCGAGCAGAAAAAATAATCTCCCGCCGCGCCCCGAAAGGAGCGCGGCCTTTTTGCCGCAGAATGGATCGCGCAGAAATTGACTGCGCAGAACGGATTCGAAAAAAACGGGTTTTCCCTGTCCGCAAATTCCCCCTTCAAACGATTTATAGATTGAGAGCAGTCGATTGGACTCCCGCGGCGGGGATTTTCGCGCCGGCCGCTTCGGGCGGCATCATAGCTGCCGCCCGAAGTCTCCTTGGCGCATAGAGCCGCTGAGCCCGTCCCGCCGGAATGCATGGGACGGACGCAGGCGGCCGCAATCGGCTGAAGCAGAGAGAAAAAGGAGGCGCGCATTTCCATGCCTGTTTTATCGCATCGGCGTTCCGTTTGCGAAAAGGCCGTCGCCGCGCTCGCCGCCGGCGACCGGTCGGCGCTGGCGACGCTGTACGACTGTATGGGGCGGTCGCTGTTTTCGGTCGCCTACGCCGTCACCGGCAACTGGCACGACGCCGAGGACGTTTTGCAGGAGACGCTGCTGGACGCCTGCCGCACCGCGCCGTCCTACCGTCCGGGTACGAGCGCCTGCGCATGGCTGCTGGCCATCGCGCGGCATAAAGCGCTCGACTGTGTGCGCAGGACGGGCGTCCGCCGCGCCGAGACTCTGGACGACGACCGCGCGGCCGAGGAGCCGGGCTTCGCGGCGGTCGAGGCGCTCGATTTGCTGCGCGCTCTGGACGAGGAGGAGCGCGAGGTCGTCATCCTGCGCGTGTACGCCGCGCTGCCGTATAAGGAGTTGGCGCCGCTGCTGGGCATCACCGTCGCCGCCGCGCAGAAGCGCTACCAGCGCGCGATGGAAAAGCTGCGCGCGCTGTGACCGGCGGCAGAATAGGGAAGGGAGAAAGCTGTATGAAAAACCGTAAAATCCGTAAAACACTTCGGCAGATCGAGCGTCTGCCGCTGCCCGCGCGCGAAAAAACGCTCGGGTCGGCGGCGCTGCCGCCCGAGCCGCCCCGCCGCCTCCGCGCGCTGCGCTTTGCCGGTCAGGCCGCCGCGGTCGCCGTCGTGCTCGCGCTGCTGACGGCGACGCTGCTGTTCGCGCTGCGCAGACCGGCTTCGCCGCCGGAGGCTGCCGCCAGCGGAACGCCGGTAGAGGTTTCCGCCGACGGTTCGTCCGTCTCCGTGACCGCAAACAGCCGGAAGGCCGGACTTGCGGAACGCACCGTCCCGCTGCAGACGCTGCCCTACACGCCCGCCGACGCGTCGGACATCGAGGATGCGAAGGCGTTCGTTGCTTCGTCGGCGGGACGGGTGGAAAACGGCTATGCCTGCGAGGTTGTGAACGTCGATGCCGCTTCCGATTATGCGGGCTCGACCTGCTTTACAACCATTATCAAATATGCGGACGGGGAGGCCGTATGGACCCGCGAGCTGGACGGAGAGTGGACATTTCAAACGTATGCCGAGTGCGAGCAGGGCGTCGTTTTTGCGGATGCTTATTTGGGCCGTATTTTTATGCTCAGCTCGGAGGGCGAGTTTCTCTGGACGGCGGATATAAGCGAAGGCAACTGCTATCCGGCGCTTCTTTGCGAGGATGAGCGGCTGCTGGTTTGGGTGTCGGATTTGGAGGGCGGCTTCTGCAAAGTGTACGATTACAGCGGCCGGCTGCTGGATACGGTGCAAAGCGGCGCTTTTTCACAGCTCCGCAAGGTGATTGCAGTCGGGGACGGCTATGCGGCGCTTTGCCGTTCCGGCGGCTTTTACGACAACACGACCCAGCAGTTTGACAGGCTTCTTCTGCTTGACGATAAGTTTGCGGTCGTTGACGAGATTTCCTACACCGCGAACGGGACGGCGCTGGCCTTGACCGACGCTGCGTATGCCGGCGGCCGTCTGTATCTGAGTGCCTGTGACCCGACGAAGACGCCCGATCTGAAAGAAATCAGGGCTGTGGAATGGAGCCACGAATATTTCAGAATGTGGGCTGTCATCGACACCGCCATGACCGATGCGGATATAGGAGCGGCCATTGCGGAGGAAGCCTGCGCCTATCTGCTCGTCTGCGCGGCGGACGGACTTCCGCAGCGGTGCACCGCGGCGCCCGGGTGCATTGCCGGCGATGTTGCGGCTTCTGCGGCGGGCGGCGTCGTATGGGAGGCAGCCGCCGTAATGTACGGCGATTTCGCGCCCTCGTATTTCAGTTCTCATACTTTTGAAGGCGTCGCCGCCTGCGACCGCTATACGCTGACGGCGGACGGCGCGGTGTCTGCAAAAGAGCGAGCCGGCTACAAGGAATTCTGGTGCAACGTGGATATAGGGGCGAAGACGGTTCAGGAAATCGTCGACAGGACGGAAACCGAAAATATACCGACCGCCGAGGCGCTTGAGGAATTTTATGCCGACGAGAGCTGCTGGTACTATTTCCCGAGTATGAAAAGCGAGTATGTGTGCGTCCGCTTCACGGACGGCACGGAGACGACCGTGGCGGCGGCTTTGAACAAAGGCTGGATCACTTTGGCGGATCTGGACCGCTTCGGCATTCGTTATTATAAGGAACCCAAGCCGCATCGGATTGCTTCCATCGAATGGAAAGACGAAGCTGAGGACTTGTCGGCCGAAGCGGTCGAGGAGCTGTTCTGGTCCGACGGGCGCTGGGATTACTATTTTCCGAGCGTCCGCAGCGAATATGTGCTTGTGACCTTTGTGGACGGCAGGGTCAAAACCGTGGCGGCGGCGCTGGCCGAAGGGGAAATCGAGATTTCCGATTTGGACACATTCGGGATTGATTATTTCGCGCGGGAGGCAAACGCCTAAGCGCGGGCAGGACGGCGCCCCCTGCTTTGCAGGGGGCGCGCCGGCGTCGATTGGTCAGGCGAAGGGAGAAGCCGTGCGGCTTCTCCCTTCGCCGTGCTTTCAGGCTGGCGTTAGCGGGGGCTTTGAGCATCGGCTGCTTGAAAAGCGGCAAAAAACGCATGTCTTTTGTCCGTAAACAGCGCGCTGAAACGCTTTATAGACAGAAGGGAAGAAAAGGAGGCGTACTGACGGTGCTTGGGAGAATCGAAAAAGAGTGCGACAGCGCCCTCGCCGCGCTTGCGGCCGGGGACGGCAAGGCACTGGAGGTGCTGTACGACAGGATGGGCAGGGCGATTCTGTCTGTTGCGTATGCCGTCACGGGAAACCTGCACGACGCTGAGGATGTGCTGTCCGACACGCTGGTCGACGCAGCGGTCGGCGCGAAGGGCTACCGCTGCGGCACCGGCGCGTGTGCGTGGCTGCTGACCGCCGCGCGGCACAACGCGCTGGACGTTGTCCGCAGACGCAGCGTCCGCCTCCGCAGAGAGGCCGCAGAGGAGGAGGGCGCGGCCGAGGAGCCGGGCTTCGCCGCGGTGGAGGCGCTCGATCTGCTGCGGATGCTCGAGCCGGACGAACGCGAAACGGTGGTCCTCCGCGTATGCGCGCGGCTGTCCTACCGTGACATCGCGGCTGTGCTTGGCGTCAGCGTCGCGGCGGCGCAGAAGCGCTACCAGCGCGCCATTGCGAAGCTCAGGCAGAGCTTGTGACGAAAGAACAGATCGCGCGGCGCGGCCGTCAGCGACGGCCGCGCCGCGTAGCGAACGGCTTTCATCTTTTGCCGAATGCGTTTTGAAAGGGGAATCGTTACCGATATGAATCGAAAACAACTGCTGAAAAAAATCGGCGTGCTTTCCGCCCTGCCGATGCCGGATAAAAAAGCCCTGCTTGCCGGCGTTCGCGCCCGCGCCGGACTGCCGGACGGGGCGGCTCGGACGGCGGCGCCGCCGTCCGAGCCGCCCCGCCGCATCCGCGCGCTGCACTTTGCCGGACAGGCCGCCGCGGTCGCCGTCGTGCTCGCACTGCTAGCGGCGACGCTGCTGTTCGCGCTGTACCGGACGGAAACGCCGTCTCCGGGCCTGATGACGAGCAGCGGACAGCTTGCCGTGACCTTGAACAGCCGCACGGGCGACCGCACAGAGCGGACGGTTCCGATGCAGATTCTTCCGTTTGACCGTATCGGTGCGGACGAGGCCGCTCGTGCGGAATCGCTGGCCGATACGCCGGCGCAGGGGACCGCCGGCGACGGCTATGTGTTTGAATACGGAGAGGACGGCGGCGCGGAGGTGACAAAAATCGTGAAATATGAGAACGGCGGCGTGGCGTGGCGCTATACGCTGCCCGGCCGCCAGCTTCTCAGCCGTTACAGGGAATGCAAAGCGGGCGTGCTGTTTTTATACCATGACGCGCAGTGCTATTTCGGCGAATACGACGCGAATATGCTTTTGCTCAGCTTGGACGGCGAACAAATTTGGAGCGTTCTGGACGCGTTCTGTTACTATTCCGAGGTCTGTTGCGAGGAGGATCGGCTGCTGGTTTGGGGCAGCGACCCGTCCGGCGGCTTCTGCGCCGTCTACGACTATAACGGCGCGCTGGTGAACAAAATCCGCGGCGACGGTTACGGGGACGTGCGCAAGGTCGTGGCGGCCGGAGACGGCTATGCGGCAATTTTTCAGTCCGGCAGCAGCCTGTGGGTGGATTCCGCAGATTGGTACGACGTGCTGGTGCTGTTTGACAGCGATTTGTCGGTGACCGACGAAATCATCTACACGACGGCCGACGGGAGCCTCTACCTCAGCGACCTGTGCTATCGGGAGGGAAAGCTGTACGTCAGCGCCGGCCTGAGCGGCGACGGCGACAGAGCGAACGGGCCGACAGATCGACTCGCAGAAGACCCCGACGACTGGACGGCTCTGTCGTCGATGACAGAGGCGGAATTGACCGCGCGCCTTGCGGAGCGATGCTGTGCCTATCTGCTCGTCTGTACGCCCGACGGGCTGCCCGAGCAGGGCGTTTCCGCGCCCGGCTGTCTCCCCGGCGCCGTTTCCGCCGAGGCCGGCGCGCTGCTTTGGCGTGCCGACAGCCTTCAGAGCGCCGAGCCGGTGCCGGAGGCTTCTTCTTACAGCTTCCGATGCCTCGTGGCCAACGACCGCTATACGTTTTCTGCCGATGGCGCGGCGGCCGTCTCCAAGACGCGTATCGGGTATCGGCGGGCCTATTTCCTGTGACCGCGGCCCTTGTGCGGCAGGGGCGGACAAAAAAGCAGACGGACCAACAGTCCGTCTGCTTTTGCTGTGTGCGGTCGGTTCAGTGCTTTTCGGTGTAGCGCAGCACTTTCTGCAGGATGAGCGCGGCGTCGCGCTTGGTCAGCACGGTCGCGCCGTCGCCGGAAAGCAGGCCCGCCTGCTCGGCGCTGTCGATGTCCAGCGCGTTGCGGATATAGAGCGCGGCGTCGGCCAGCGTGACGGCGTTCAGCGGCTCAAAGAGCGTGCCGTCGGCAGGGACGATGCCGGCGTCGGCCGCCTCGGCCAGATACGCGCGGCGTCCGGCCGAAAGCCGGTCGAGGTCCGCGAACACGGCGTCGCTGCGGTTGAGGTCGACTTCATAGCCGAGCGCGGTCATCAGCATCACGACGAAGTCGGCCTTGCTTACCTCGGCCGTCGGCTCGAAGGTGTAGCGGTCGCCGGTCAGCTTATAGGTCATAATCTCCTTTTCGCTCATCTCGAGCGCGGCGGAGAGGTATTCGTCGGTCTCCATATCCGAGAACACGATGCCGCTGTCGTTCTTCTCCACGCTGACGGTGACGGTCGCCGTCGCCGAGCGGTTGCCCACCGCGTCGGTCACATGATAGGTGAAGCTGTCCGTCCCGCGGAAGCCCTCGAGCGGGGTGTAGAGCAGCGTGCCGTCGTCCTCAAGCGAGAGCCTGCCGCTGGTCGGATAGGTTTCCACCGAGGTGGTGCAGGCGTCGCCGTCCGGCTCGGTGATCGGCAGGCTGCCGGATACCGGCACGCCCTCGACGGTGGTGAGGTTCAGGTCCGAGACGATCGGCGCAAGGTTCTGCTTTTCGGACAGGGCGATGACGCAGGTGACGTTCGTGTCCTCCCAGCCGGAGGCGCGGCTCTTGAAGGTGAACGTCGCTTCACCCGCCGCGTCGGACGCGGGGACAAAGCGCAGATAGGACAGCGACGCCGCGGCAATCGTCTGCCCCTCGATCACGTCCACGCCGTTGAGCGCCAGACGGCCGACCTGCCCGTCGGGCAGGGAGGAGACGGTGATGAAGCTCACCTCGCTGCCGTAGAGGGTTTCAAAGTCGGCCTCGGTGAACGTGACCTCGCTGCCGACGACGCCGGTCTTGGTCAGCGTAAGCTCACCGCGGAGTATGTCGAGCGCGGGCGAAATGTCGCCGCCGCCCGCCGCCGCGCCCACGCAGAGCAGCGACGAGAGCAGGACCGCGAACAGGAAAACGGAAAAAGCTTTCAACACGATTTCATCCTTTCGGTTCGAGATTTTCCCTATTAGCTTGCGGCGGACGCGCGCCGAATATGTACGTCGGGTTGTAAAGATGCTGTGAACAAAAGAAAATGCGCGCTTTGGTATTGATTTCTAATAAGCGGTGTAGTATAATTTTAATGATAAACGTTTCGGCGCCGAAGCCTCCCCGCTTCGGGGACGCGCCGGCCTGCCGCCGAAGCGGCCGCCGCGGGGAGCGCCGCGCGGACTTTTTGTCGAAAGACGCTTCGCAAACAACGTTTTTTATCCAAACCCGAAAGGTAGTGTTGCTTTTTGAATACACGGCAGATGCAGGACGAAATCCTGCGGTTGAAGCGGGAGAAGGACATCTGTATCCTTGCGCACAGCTATCAGGCGCACGAAATTTTAGAGGTGGCCGACTTCGTGGGCGATTCCTTCCAGCTCAGCGTGCAGGCCGCGAAGGCGCAGGCGGGCACGATGCTGATGTGCGGCGTGCGGTTTATGGCCGAAACGGTCAAGATTCTTTCGCCCGAAAAGCGCGTGCTGCTTTCGGTGGAGGACGCGGGCTGTCCGATGGCCGAGCAGATGGACAAGTCCCTCATCGCGCACCTGCGGGAGAAGTATCCCTCCTATACCGTCGTCGCCTATATCAACACCACAGCCGAGCTGAAAACCGTCTGCGACGTCTGCGTGACCAGCTCCTCCGCCGTCAAGATCGTCGGCCGGCTCGCGAGCGATGACATCCTCTTCATCCCCGACTGCAACCTCGGCGCGTATGTGAAGGAGCAGCTTCCCGAGAAGAACATTATGCTGCTGCAGGGCGGCTGCCCGGTGCATGCCGCCGTCACGGGCGAGGAGGCGCGCGACGCCAAGGCCGCGCATCCCGGCGCGCTGCTGCTCGTTCATCCCGAATGCCGGCGGGAGGTGCTGGCGTACGCCGATTTCGTCGGCTCGACGAGCGCGATTATGGACTTTGCGAAAACGAGCGATAAGACGGATTTCATCATCGGCACCGAGCTGTCGATTGCCGAGCATTTGCAGTTTGCATGTCCGGACAAGCGCTTCTACCCGCTGTCGAAAAAGCTCTACTGCGCGAATATGCGCCTGACCACGCTGCCGGACGTGTACCGCTGCGTGACCGGCGGCGGATACGAGGTTACGCTGCCGGAGGAAACGCTGGTGCAGGCGCGCCGCTGCATCGACGAGATGATCCGCCTTGGCTGAGCGGCTGCTGGTCGCGATGAGCGGCGGGGTGGACAGCACCGTCGCCGTCCGGCTGCTGCTGGACGCGGGTTATTCGGTCGCGGGCGCGATGATGCGGCTGCAGGACGGCGCGGACGCCGAGCTTGCCGCCGCCGCGCGGTCCGCCGCCGAGCTGGGCGTCCCCTTTTCGGTCCTTGCGCTTGAGCGGGCGTTCCGGGACGAGGTGATCGAGCCGTTTTTGGACGGCTATCTCGGCGGCGAAACGCCCAATCCCTGCATATACTGTAATCGTCGCCTGAAATTCGGCCTTTTCCTCGACTATGCGCTTGCGGAGGGCTTCGACGGTATCGCCACCGGCCACTACGTCCGCAGGGAACGCGCGCCGGACGGGACGTATCTGCTGCGCCGCGCGGCCGACGAGACGAAGGACCAGAGCTATGTGCTCTATATGCTCACGCAGGCGCAACTTGCGCGGACGCATTTCCCCCTCGGCGATCAAACGAAACGGGAAATCCGCGAGCTGGCGCTTGCCCTCGGCCTGTCCGCGGGCGGCCGGAAGGAGAGTCAGGACATCTGCTTCATCCGCGACGGCGACTACCGCGCCTATCTGGAGCGCGAGCGCCCCGGCTGTATGCAGCCGGGCGATTTCGTCGGGATGACGGGTGAAATCCTCGGCCGGCACAGGGGCACGGCGGCCTACACCGTCGGCCAGCGGCGGGGATTGGGCGTCAGCGCCGCTTCGCCGCTGTACGTCGTCGGCCGCAGCGTATCCGCCAATACCGTCACCCTCGGCGGCGACGCGGCGCTTTATCGGGCGCGCGTGCGCGTGCGGGAGGTCAGCTTTCTTTCGGGACGGCCGCCGTCCGCGCCGCTGCGGATAACGGCCAAGCTGCGCTACAACCAGAAGCCGGCGTCCGCGACGCTCTGGCCGGAGGACGGCGGCGCCGCCGTCGTCGAGTTCGACGCGCCGCAGCGCGCCGTGTCGCCCGGGCAGGCGGCGGTGTTCTACGCGGACGATTACCTGCTCGGCGGCGGCACCATCTGCGGCGCGGAGCAGCCGCAGACGGCGGGCGACGCCGGCCGGCCCTGAAGCCGCGCCGCGCGGAATCGCCGTGCGGCGATTCCGCGCGGCGCGGGACGCCTTTTTTCGGAATCGCACAAAAGCAACAAAGGAGTGGTCATCCATATGGCTAAAATCGAATGGAAGCCCGGCACGCTGCTGGCGCCCGTGCCGGTCGTGCTCGTTTCCTGCGGCAGCATCGAGCAGCCCAACGTGCTCACCGTCGCCTGGACGGGCATTCTCAGCTCCGAGCCGCCCAAGACCTACGTTTCGGTGCGCCCCTCGCGGCATTCGCACGCGCTCATCAAGGAAACGGGCGAGTTCGTCATCAACCTGCCGAATTCGTATCTGATCCGCATCGTCGATTTCTGCGGCGTGAAAAGCGGAAGGGATATGCAGAAGTTCGACGTCTGCAACCTCACCGCCGCCCCGTCGGTGAAGGTGGGCGCGCCCTCGGTGGCCGAATGCCCCGTTTCGCTCGAATGCAGGGTGAGCGACGTCCTGCCGCTCGGCAGCCACGATATGTTCATCGCGGACATCGTCGGCGTGACGGTGGACGAAAAATACATCGATGAAAACGGCAAGCTGCATCTGGAGCAGGCGTCGCTGGCGGCGTATGCGCACGGCGAGTATTTCGCGCTGGGGAAGAAGATCGGCTCGTTCGGCTATTCCGTGCGCAAAAAGCGCACGCGCAAGCCGCGGAAGTGACCCGCGTCACGCTCATCCACGTCGGCGATTTCCGCGAGTCCTATCTGCGCGAGGCGCAGCGGGAGTATGAGAAGCGGCTGTCGGCCTTCTGCGACTTCCGCTGTGTCGGCGTGAAGGAGGAGGACGCGGGCAGCTCGCCCGCAGAGATAGAAAAAGCCCTCCGTAAGGAGGGCGAGCAGATCACGGCACTGCTGCCGCGCCGCGCGTATGTGTACGCGCTGTGCGTGGAGGGACAGCCCTGCTCCAGTGAGGCGTTCGCCGCGTCGCTGGAACGCGTCATCTCCGAGGGCGGCGAGCCGGTGTTTGTCATCGGCTCGTCCCATGGGCTGAGCGAGGCGGTCAAGCGCGCGGCCGACCGGCGGCTGTCCTTTTCCCAGATGACGCTGCCGCACCGGCTGATGCGCGTCGTGCTCACCGAGCAGATTTATCGCGCGATGACCATCATCCATCACCGCGCGTATCACAAATGACGGCTTGTCCCAGCCCCAGCACGCTTTTTTTGAGCAGCAGGTAGTCGCTGGCCGTCAGCTTCCCGTCGCCCGACACGTCGGCGGCGAGGGTCTGGATTTCGGTCAGCTCGGCGTCGAGCACGATGGCGCGTTTGGCGAGCAGGTAGTCGCTGGCCGTAAGGGTCCCGTCGCCGTTGAGGTCGCCGGTCACGACGACCGTATACCGCTCGCTGCCTGCGGCGACCGCGCTGCCGGTGAAAACGTAGCGGCTGCCCGACGGCGAAAAGCTCGGGCTGCCGGTGAATTGCTGTAAAAACGCTTCGGGCGCAGTCTGCGGTGCTATGCCGGTGACGTAACCCCGTTCCCGGTCGAGGACGTAGGCGCTCCCGGGCAGCAGGTGGATCGCCGAGCTGCCGATATATACGCCGCCGTCGGTGACGCGGCATTCGGCGCTGCGGTAGCGCACGTCGGCCACGGCGCCCGCGGGCGCGGAGAGCGTGAGCCTGCTGAGCGAGTCACCTTCCGTCTCGCCGACGATGCGGAAGCGGACGGTCAGCAGCCGGCCGGTCATATAGAAGTCCGCCTGCCGGTCGGTGAACGCGATGCGGAGCTGTCCCTCGGTCTCCACGGCGCTGAATATGTCGGGGTCGAACCCGTCGGCCGTCGTGCAGCCGTCGTATTGCAGTACATCGGGGTCGAAGCCGATGTTGAGCGCCGCGCCGCTGAAGCCGGGGTTTTCGTCGCAGGACAGAAAGACCTCGACGACGCCGCCCGCCGTGCCGTTGGCGTAGGAGAGCGAAAAGGCCGTCGTTTGCCCGGCGGCGCCCGCCGGAAGCGAGAGCAGAAGCAGCAGGGACAGAAGAAAGGCAAGTAGAAGTTTTTTCACGTTTGTCACCCGTTCACAGTGATCGTCGGTGGGAAAACACCCGTTGCATGTATACAGTATAGCATTTCAGGCAAAGATTTGCAATAGAAAAAACAGGAAAGAAGTATCAAAACCATGAGCGAATGTACACACGACTGCGCAAGCTGCAAGGAAAAATGCGCGTCGCCCGAAATCCAGGTTGAAAAACCGAACAGGCTTTCGTCGGTGAAAAAGGTCATCGGCGTCGTCAGCGGCAAGGGCGGGGTCGGCAAGTCGCTCGTCAGCGCGCTGCTGGTGAGCGGGCTGACGAAGAAGGGCTACCGCACCGCGGTGCTCGACGCCGACCTGACCGGCCCGTCGATCCCGAAGGTGTTCGGCCTTCAGGAGAAGGCCGAGGGCTGCGAGGACGGCATCCTGCCCGCGCTGACGCGCGACGGCGTGCAGGTGATGTCCATCAATCTGCTGCTGGAGGACCCGGGCGACCCCGTCGTCTGGCGCGGGCCGGTCATCGCGGGTACGGTCAAGCAGTTCTGGACCGACGTCATCTGGAGCGACGTGGACTTTATGTTCGTCGATATGCCGCCGGGGACGGGCGACGTGCCGCTGACCGTGTTCCAGTCGCTGCCGGTGGACGGCATCGTCGTCGTCGCCTCGCCGCAGGAGCTTGTCGCGATGATCGTTGAGAAAGCGGTGCGGATGGCGTCGATGATGAACGTGCCGATCCTCGGGCTGGTGGAAAATATGAGCGGCGTCGTCTGCCCGCATTGCGGCGAGACGTTTTCGGTGTTCGGCGCGTCGAAGGTCGCGCAGACGGCGGCCGACCACGGCCTGCCGGTGCTGCTGTCGCTGCCGATTGACCCGAAGATTGCGGCGCTGTGCGACGAGGGCCGCATCGAGGACTATGAGAGCGCCGCCGTCGCCGCCGCGTGCGAGCGGCTCGTCGCCGCGCTGCCGGGGCAATGACGCGTCCCGAAAAGGCCGAGGCGCTGTTCCGCAGCGGGTACAACTGCGCGCAGTCGGTGGTGATGGCGTTCGCGCCCGACTTCGGGCTGACGCAGGAGGAGGCCGAGCGGATTTCCGCGGCCTTCGGCGGCGGCTTCAGCCGTCTGCGCGAGACCTGCGGCACCGTCAGCGGCGCGGCGATGGTGCTCAGCCTGCGCTACGGCGCGGGGACCGGCAGCGACCGGGAGAAGAAAACGCGTCTCTACGCGACCGTGCAGGATTTCGCCAAGGCGTTCGCCGCGCAGCACGGCTCGTACATCTGCCGCGAGTTGCTCGCGCTCGGCCCGGGGCCGGATTCACCCGTCCCCGAAGCGCGTACGGACGCGTATTACAGCCGCCGCCCCTGCGCAAAATATGTGCGTGCGGCCGCCGAGCTGCTCGAACGCTATTTATAGCCGCGTTTGGCTTCCCCTCCCGAAAGCGGCGGGGAAATCCGGCGGAGACGCCGCCGCTCTCCGGCATTCGGAGGGGGCGAAGCGGCCGCCGCCGCGGCTGCTTGCGGCGCTCCGGCCTGCGCCGGCGTTTTCAAAAAACAAGCCCGCCGCATAAAGCGGGCGGGGTTCTCACAGAATAAAAAAGAAGTGCGCGTATTGAGCGCGGCGAAAGGAAGGACAACGATATGGTCACGGTTGTGACGAAGGAAAATTTCGACAGCTTCGTAAAGCAGAACGCCAAGCCCGTGCTGCTGGATTTCTGGGCGGCATGGTGCGGGCCCTGCCGGATGCTCGCTCCCGTCGTCGAGCAGTTCGCGGCGGAGAACCCGTCGGTCGCCGTCGGTAAGGTCAACGTGGACGAGCAGGGCGCGCTGGCGGAAATGCACGGGATTATGAGCATCCCGACGCTGGTCGTCTACAAGAACGGCGTCAAGACGGCGCAGGCCGTCGGCGGCAAGAGCGCCGAGGAAATCCTCGCGCTTGTCAACCGGGAATAGGTCAGACGGAAATAGACAAAAAAGGGGAGCCGGAAGGACAGACCTCCCCGCATAGGAAACGGGCGGCGCTTGTGCGAAAGCGCCGCCCGCTGTTGTTATGTAGCTTTTCCCGAAAGGACGCTTACTTCAGTCTGTTCTTGAAAACAGCCAGCGCCAGCGCCATAAACGAGTAAATCGCCGCATGGTAAACGCCGGTAAAGAAGTTGCTTAAGAATACGCGGAAGCCGCCCGACCACGAATCGGTCGCGTTGACGATAGCGATGATGAAGTAGTACAGCAGTGCGAGTGCCGCGAGAGCGAAAAAGATCATCGAGAAGAGAATCAGCAGCTTTTCGAGCTTGCTCTTCGACTTGCCGTAGACCTGTGAAACAAGAGAAGGCCCCGCGTTGTTGTACTGGGGAACCGCCTGCTGGGGCTGGTAGGTCTGCTGTGCGCCGGGCTGCGCCTGGCCGCAGGACTGGCAGACTGCCGCGCCGTCGGGAATCTGGGCGCCGCATTTGGTGCAAAATGCCATAATGAAAACCTCCGTTCAAAGTATAGTCTTATTTTACTCCCGAAAAACGAATTTGTCAACCTATTTCAAATAATTTGCCAAACCTTTGATGGAATTAAATTTCGGCGCGGCCAGCAGATTGTCCAGATTGTACACGACGAGCACATATTCCGCGTCGGCGGCGTTTTCGGCGATGTGGCTGCGCGCGGTGAGGTAGTCGTTCATGTTCACAATCTCCAAATCGAAATGCAGTGCGAGGAACGGCGCAAGGCTGTTGGCGAACGAATCTTTGATGAGGATCATCTTCGGCCGCTCGACGCCGTCCGTGCGCTCGACGGTGGTCAGCGTGTTCGTACCCGAGAGGAAGGCGGAGTACTTGTCCTTTTTCGTCAAAAACGAGCGGTCGTAGAACGCCTCCGATTCAAACGTGACTTCCAGCTTGCCGTTGTACACCGTCGTTTTGAACAGGTCGGGCGTCAGCGTATCGTGGTGGAAGAACTCCATTTCGTCCGGCGCGATGAACTTGAACCCGCCCTTGGAATAGGTCGTGCCGTAAAACGCGTCGCTGACCTGCTCGCGCGTGAAGCTCTCGAGCGGGTACGGCTCCAGTCCGTACTGCTCCATAATCGCGCAGTAGGCGTAATACGCGCCCAGCGTGGTCCAGTGGTGGTCGGTCTTGTAGTAGACGTATTCCCCCGCGTCGTAGCGGGCTTTCATATCGCCGGCCAGATCGACATAATTGCAGTCGGCGAACAGGCGCGAAATGTCGGCCAGCAGGGCCTCCGAGTGGTCCGCGGGATAGCGGAACGCGCTCGACGCCACGTCGACCGTGCGCGGCGGCATCACCAGCGCGAACTGCCGCCCCGCTGCCTCAAGGCTGTCGCGCAGCGCGCGGATGTAGCCGGCCTCCTCCTCCAATTTCTCGGGGAAATAGAAGTCGAGCGTCGCGGATTTCTTATCGCCGTCCTCGTCGAAATAGGTCAGCGTGCTGCCGCGCACGGCTAACTGCCCGTTGCTGCCGAGGAGGACGTTGTTGTTCTCCTGCTTGAGCAGCGCGGTTTCCAGCAGCGACTTGGCGCCGACGAAGGCGTTGCGGAAGGGGAACTGGTCTGCGAAGTACTCGTTGATTTTGGTCGAATAGGTGCCGTTGAAGAATTCCTCGGCGTTCCATGCGGGGAATTCCTGCAGGTTGCGGTTCTCCTCCTCCGAAAAGCTCTGCGCGGGCTTGAGGAGGAAGATGACCGCCAGCGTGTACAGCAGCACGAGGAAAACGGCGGCGGTGAGAATGTTTAAGCGCTTTTCATGTTTGTTCATCGTTATGGCCTTTCTGATGCAATGCGTCCCGCGGTCAGAAGCGGTAGTAGAGGAACGGACTGAAGGTCGAATCGACCAGATACGCCGTGATGACCAGAAACGCGCCGGCAATCAGCAGCACCTGCGCGTAGCGCATCGTCACAAAGCGGTTTTTCAGCGCGTCGAAGAGGCGCTTGGGCAGCGGCGTCGCCGCAAGGACGCAGATGAGCAGCAGCGGCAGATACCGCAGCAAATCGTACACGACCGTCGGCGTCGCAAACGACGTCACGCCGACGCCGAACATCGCCTTCAGGCAGGTCAGCCCTTCGCCGAGGTCGGTGAAATAGAAAATCAGCCAGCTTATGCAGACGAAAAACATCGTGTACAAGTGCGCGAGCACCGCGGGCGCCTTCTGCAGCCATTTGTACAAAAACAGCTTTTCGACAATCAGCAGCACGCAGAAATACGCGCCCCAGAGCAGGAAGTTCCACGACGCGCCGTGCCAGAAGCCGGTCAGCAGCCAGACGACGGCGATGTTGCGGTACTGCCGCAGCTTGCCCCGGCGGTTGCCGCCGAGCGGGATGTAGACGTACTCGCGGAACCATGTGGACAGCGAGATGTGCCAGCGCCGCCAGAACTCGGTGATGCTTTTGGATATGTAGGGGTAGTTGAAGTTTTCGAGGAACTCAAAGCCGAGCATCCGCCCCAGCCCGATGGCCATATCCGAATAGCCCGAAAAGTCAAAGTAGATCTGGAAGGTGTACAGAATCACGATCAGCCACGCGCCCAGCACGGTCTTCTCGAACGCGAACGCGTCATGGCAGTAGCCGAGCAGGACGTAGACCGTGTCGGCCAGCAGCACCTTTTTGGCCAGACCCGCGCAGAAGCGCTGCACGCCCGAGGCGAACTTGTCCACCGTCTCTTTGCGGTTGGTGAGCTGCTCGTCCACGTCGCTGTACCGCACAATCGGGCCGGCGATGAGCTGCGGAAAGAGCGTGACGTAGGCGCCGAAGGGAACGATCCGGCGCTGCACTCGCGCGTCGCCGCGGTAGACGTCGATGGTGTAGGACATAATCTGGAAGGTGTAAAACGAGATGCCCACCGGCAGCTTCAGCCCTTCGATCGGCTTCAGCCCGCCAAGCCCGGGGATCAGCGCAAGGTTTTCGATGAAAAAGTTGGCGTACTTGAAGAACAGGAGCGCGCTCAGGTTCAGAATGATCGAGACGATGAGGTATGCGCGCGCTTTTTTCGGCGCGCTTTCGCGGTATTTGCCCACGAAAAAGCCGAAAATATAAGCGACGAGGATGGAAAAGAGCATCACGACGATGTACTTCGGCTCGCCCCACCCGTAAAAGATGAGCGAGACGACGAACAGCACCGCGTTGCGCGCCTTGAAGGGCACGGCGTAATAGAGCACGAGCGTGATCGCCAGATAGGCGAACAGGAAGATCAGTGATGAAAAAACCATACATAAACCCTTTCCCGCGCGGACGCGGTTTGATGGCCGGCAGCGTCGTGCCGGATGCCGATGGTCGGAGGACTTGTTCGGCGCACAGCCTACTGAGCGCCGGACGGTGCCGGACGCGATGGGGAGAGTGCGGTTATTTGTCCTCGAGCTTCTTCAGCTCGTCGTCCACCGGCGCCTTCTGCTCTCTGCGGCGCGGCTGCCCGAGAATCTTGATTTCGTCCTTGGTGTAGACCCTGGCGGGCGAATTGGCGTCTCCCTCCAGCCGCACCTTAATCTTGCCGGACAGAAAGCTGCTTTCGATGATCACGCCCCGGCCGGCCGGCGTGCTGACGAGGGTGTCGGCCTTGGGGAAGCTGGCGTACTCCTTCTCGTACACCTCATGCTCGAATCGCAGGCAGCACATCAGCCGTCCGCAGGCGCCGCTGATTTTCGCCGAGGAGAGGGAAAGGTTCTGCTCCTTGGCCATCTTGATCGACACCTGCGCGAAGTCCGAAAGGAAGCTCTTGCAGCAGAACGGACGGCCGCACACCCCGATGCCGCCGACCAGCTTCGCCTCGTCGCGCACGCCGATCTGCCGCAGCTCGATGCGCGTGCGGTAGATGCCCGCAAGGTCCTTGACCAGCTCGCGGAAGTCCACGCGCCCGTCGGCGGTGAAGTAGAAAATCAGCTTGCTGTTGTCGAAGGTGTATTCCACGTCCACAAGCTGCATCACCAGCCCGTTTTTCTTCACGTTTTCGGCCCAGACCGCCCACGCGCCCTCCTCGAGCTGCTTGTTCTGCTCGTTCTTGCGTATATCCGCTTCCGTGGCTACGCGCACGACCGGCTTGAGCGCGCCGACGATCTCCGAGGCCCGCACCGTCTTGTTGCCGGCCGCGACGGTGCCGAATTCCAGCCCGCGCACCGTTTCGACGATCACCTGCTCGCCGGCTTGCAGCGTCAGCTCGCCGGGGTCGAAATAATAGACCTTCCCCCCCGCCTTGAAGCGGACGCCCACGACCTCGGCCGGCTCCTGCCGTATTTCATCGGCCGGCTCCTGCGGCTCCGCGACGGCGGGTTTCCGCGCTTTCCTGTCAGCCTGCGGCTCGGCGCGGTTTTGTCTTTTTTCTTTTTTATCTTTTTCGTTTTTGTTCATATAGCCCGTATTTCCTTTCTGTACGCGCCTGTCAGAGCGCGGAAAGCCTTGTGCAGAGCAGCGTGGCCGTCAGCCGTCCGTTGGCGTTGGACGCCAGACGCGCGCGCGATTCGGAGAGCGCGTCGAGCGCGCCGCATAGCCCGCGGCGCGTGCTGGCGGCGCGGTATTCCTCCGCCGCCGACGGCGACAGCAGCAGCGGCGGCGGCCCGCCGGTGTGCGCGTGCAGCACGTCCAGCAGGTACAGCTCGACGAAAGCCAGAAACGCGTCGAACCCGTCGCGCTTGGCCGAGAGCGGCAGAGCCTGCGCCGCCAAGGCGAACGCCCCGCCCTTGGCGAACAGCAGCGCGCAGAAGTCCGCCGCCGCCCGCGACGCCTCCTGCGAGGCGGGCGTTAGAAACAACGCCGCGCGGCCGATGCTGCCCTGCGCGAAGCGCACCGCGGCGTCCAGCCGGTCGGCAGGCGCGTCCCTGTGGCGGTCCGCCAGATACGCGCGCAGCGTTCGGTCGTCCAGCGGGCCGAGCGGGATGAGCAGCGCGCGCGAAAGCACTGTCGGCAGCAGCGCGTCGCGCCGGTCGCAGCAGATGACGAACGAAGCCGACGCGGGCGGCTCCTCAAACAGCTTCAGCAGCGCGTTCTGCGCGCTGCGGCTCATTTTCTGTGCGCCGCAGAGGATGTAAACCTTCCTGTCGCCCTCGTTGGGAAGCAGGTAGACCGATTTCCGAATGCCGCGCACCGTTTCCACCGAAAAGCCGGCGTTCTTCTCCGGCTCAAAGACGTGGATGTCGGGGTGCAGCGTCTCGCCGCCCGCCAGCGCCTTCCGGCAGCTTGCGCAGCGGCCGCAGGGCGGCTTGTCCCCCGTGCAGAGGAGCGCGGCGGCCATATACAGCGCAAAGCGCCGCGTTTCGTCGCCGTCGTCGCCTTCTAAAATATACGCGTGCGCCGCGCGGCCTTCGGCAAGGCGTGCGGCAAACGCGGCCTTTTGCTTTGCGTAAACGTCCATGGAACCCCTCTCGGCAGCGTATTGACCGTATTCTTTTATATCATATCATAGAAATGTGCAAAAGGAAAGAGGAAAACGCGATTTTTTACAAAAATACAAAAGGGTTTGTCCCTTGACAAAGCGCGCGAAACAGTATACAATAAAACCGTATAACAGAAACAGGAAGGTTCAAAGACGGAATGAAAATTATAATCGGGATAGACGTGGGCGGCAGCACGACCAAAATCTGCGGCTTCCGCGGCCCGGAGCTGCTGGAGCCGCTGTTCGTCAAGGCGGCGGACCCGGTCGCTTCGGTTTACGGCGGCTTCGGGAAATTCACCTCGCAGAACGGCATCGCGCTCACCGACATCGAGCGGGTGATGATCACCGGCGTCGGCTCGGCCTACATTTCCTCGGACATCTACGGGTTAAAGACCGAGCACGTCAGCGAGTTCGTCTCCACCGGCCGCGGCGGTTTGTACCTGACCGGCCTGCCGGAGGCGGTCATCGTGAGCATGGGCACGGGCACGGCGCTCGTCCACGCGTCCGGCGACAAAATCGAGTACCTCGGCGGCACCGGCGTCGGCGGCGGCACGCTCATCGGGCTGGCGAAGAAAATGCTCGGCGTGCAGAACGTCGAGATCATCAGCGCGCTGGCGGCGGAGGGCGATCTGGAACGGGTCGATCTGCGCATCGGCGACATCACCGACCGCGAGCTGAGTCCCACGCTGGTGATGGAAACGACGGCGGCCAACTTCGGCAAGGTCAGCGACATTGCCACCAACGGCGATCTGGCGCTGGGCATACTGAATCTGGTGTTCGAGACCATCGCTATGGTTTCGATCTTCGCCGCGCGCAGCCACGGGCTTCGGGACGTCATCCTCACCGGCAACCTCTCGACCATTCCGCAGGCCGGCCCGCTGTTCGACAAAACCGGCGGGATGTTCGGCTTCAATTTCCGCATGCCGGTGCACGCACAGTACGCGACGGTCATCGGCGCCGCACTGACGTATTTCGACACGAACGGAAAGGAAGGAAAAGAATGAAAAAAAGCCTGTCGCTTGTTTTGACGTTCGCGCTGCTGCTCGCGCTGGCCGCTTGCGGCGGTACGGGCGGCGAAAGTTCCGCGCCCGGCTCGACGGCGTCCGCAGCGGACTCCGATACGGCGCCGGCGGAGCCGGTCAATCTCAAGACGCTGCTCGAATCGGTGCAGCAGTCCTGCTCGCTGGACAGCGGCAGCATATACAGCTCGTATTCGGACGTGCTGGGCGAATATATGGACGAGGAGATGATCCTCGGCAAGTACGGTTCGCAGTCGCCCGCGCCCGACTTCGGCGTGTATGCGCAGTATGCGATTTATTTCGGCTTCGAGACCTACCAGGACGAGGTGGCGCTGTTCGAGGTTCGGGACGAAGCGGACATCGAAATGACAAAGCGCTTTCTGCAGCTTCGCATCGACGAGCTGCTGGCCAATGCCGTCAACTATCCCGAGCTGGACACCGCGCGGCTGAAAAACGCGGTCATCGGGAGCAGCGGCAGCTACGTTTACTGTATCGCCTGCCGAGACCTTGCGGCGGTGCGCACCGCCGTCGAGAGCGCGCTCGGCTGGTTTTGAAGGGAGCATAACAACGTATGGAAAACAACCGATTCAGCAAGAAGATTTTCGCCATCCTGCTCGAGCGGGCCAAGGGCGACCGCTCGTGGCGCCAGTTTGCAATCGAGGCGGACATCAGCTATGTCCAGATGCGGAAGCTGGCGCAGGGTACGCAGGAGAACCCGCCGCGCCCCAAGCTGATTAAAAAGCTGGCCGAGCACAGCTTCAACGACATCGATCTGGAGGACTTTATGTTCGCCGTCGGGATGACCGCCCCGGCCGCGCGCGCGCGCAAAAGCGCCCCCTCGCAGACCGAGCAGCTTTTGGACGCCTATCGCGCGCTGCCTGCGAGGGAGCGGAAAACGGTCAATGATTTCGTGACCTTTCTTTCAGAGAAACAGCAGGGCAAGGATTAAAATCAAAATCGCGTCGTTGCCCTCGTCTCCGTCGAGCAGCAGCAGGATGCCGATGCCGATGAGGATCAGGTCGTCGATGCTTATGTTCGAGAGCAGACCCGACAGAAAGCCGCCTATCGATTTCCCCGGCGTGCCCGGCGCGCCCGGCGGCGTGCAGGGCGGCGCGGGCGCGCAGGCGGCTGCCTCCTGCGCCGGTTCGTCCGCCACGGCCACCGCGGCCTCCTGTGCGTAGGCGGCGGAAGCCTGCGGCTGCTCGTTTTCGTATTTTTCGTTCAGCTCGCGCTGGATGCGCAGGAGCTGCTCGCGGTCGGCGCTGCCGCCGGACAGCTTGGTGTTGTACATGACTGTTCTGTTGCTTTCGCGTGGCGAAAGCTGCCTCCTTTCGTTTTGATGCAGAGCCGGCGCGCCCGGGCCCGCTTTTGCCGGCCCGGGCCGGCAAAAGCGGGCCGCTGTCCGCGCCGTTGTCCGCCGTCTGCGGGGCCGTATTTCACCGCAGGCCCTTGAGTACGCTCGCCATGGTCATCGCCCGCTGCAAAGAGTCGATCTTCCCGCGCTTCTCCTCGCGCAGCAGCGGCTTGAGGGCCTCCAGCAGCGTCAGCCGCGAGTCGCGGCTCTGCGGCCGTGCAGCTGCGGGCAGCGCCGCCGGCTCGGACGGAGTCGGGGAAGCCGCAGCAGTCGGGATTGCCGGCTGCTCCGGTGCGGACGTCTGCGCCGGCGCAGCCTGCGGGGACGACATCCCCTTGGCGATGGCGGTGATCCGTTCAAGCGATTCGGGATCGGACAGCAGGGCCTTTACCTTGCCGAGAAAGTCGCCGTCCATAACGCGCCGTTCCTCCTTTCCCGGCGCTTTTGCGCCCTGCTCATTGCTCCTGCAGCATCCGGAGGATCTGCTCGCTCTTTTCCTTGCCCGCCATGCTCAGCAGCTTCTCCGCGTCGGCCGGACTGAGCTTGGCGAACTGCTTTTTGAGTCCGTCAAGGTCGGACAGCAAAGCGCCGGTCTTGCGCTGGTCCGCGCCGATGGCCGTCGAAATCCGCCCGATCAGCTCGGCGAGACTCTTGTTGTCCATCGCTAAGAGCTTTTCTTTCGTCATATTGTCAAACTGCATACTTCAAACACCCCGTCTTTGATATGTTGTAAAATTGGCCGGAAATAGCCTTCAACGCCGTCCGGCAGCTCGGAAGCCCGCCTGCACCGCGCGGCGAAAGCGTCATAGGCAATTCGGAAATTAGGGAATAGGGAAAATGGAATCCGCGGCGTTTGCCGCAAGAATCGGAAAGGATGGTTGATCGGTGAAAAAATGTAAGCCCATCAGGAGTCCGCGTCAGGCAGTGGTCCTGCTGTCGGTCTGCGTGGCGCTGGCCGTCGTCGCCGCCGTGTTTGCGTCGGTTCTGGCGACCTATCGGTGGGCGGCGCAGATCATTTTCCTCGTGCTTTTGGTCATTTGCATCCAGATCGTCGTGCGCTATACGCTCACCGAGATGGAGTACGCCGTCGGTCCGAATACGTTCACCGTCACCAAGAGCGTCGGGCGGAAGGAGACCGTCGTCTGCTCGCTGGAGCTGTCGACCGCCATTGCGCTGCTGCCGAAGGCCGAGTTCAAAAAGAACGATAAGGAGAAGCGCTACGGCGTGATCGGCACGCGCTTCAATTTCAACCAGAATATCCGCGCGTCGTCCTATGTGTACGTCTGTGAATTCAACGGCCGGACGGTCGCCATCGAATTCGAGCCGAACGCTCCCTTCGTAGCGATTATGAAGGACGAGATCGAATCCTCGCGTTCGGGAGGCGACGGTGCGGCGGAGGCGGAGGACGATTTCATCAGCCTTTAGCCGGCTCGTCTAAGTCGCGGCTGGTGCCTATTTCCAGCGCCAGCAGCCGCCACGTTTCGGGTCCGACGATGCCGTCGACAGTGAGTCCGTAATAGCTTTGAAAGGCTCTTACGGCTCTTTCTGTTTCCGGGCCGAAGATGCCGTCGTCCGCGACGCTCGGGATTTCCGGCACATGCTGGCTGACGGCGTTGAGCGCGGTCTGGATGAACAGCACGCTGGCGCCCTGCGAGCCGCGCGAGAGCGGTTCGCCGGGGTAGGGCTCGCTCACCTCCGCGTTGGCAAGCACATAATAGTAGGCGTTGACGATTTTGTTCCACGTCGCTTCGTCGATGACGCCGGTCGGCACCAGCCCGTAGTCGCGCTGGAAGGCGTAGACCGCGTCGCGCGTGTCCACGTCGAACACGCCGTCGATCATCGTGGCGGGGATGTTCGGGTCGGCCTCGCTGATGACGCGCAGGTAGTACTGCATCCGCAGCACGTCGATCCCGCGCGAGCCGATGGTCAGGTTCCGGCCGGGATAGTCGTCGGATACGGGACGCTCGCCCTCGCTCGTCAGCTCGGCCAGTCTGGTCACGGCCGTGTAGATGTAGATGATGCGATACCAGGTGTTTTCGTCCGTGACGCCGGTCGCCGGCAGGCCGAAGCTCTGCTGGAACGCGCGCACGGCGTTTTCCGTTCCCGCGCCGTACACGCCGTCGATCTGGCGGATGAAGGGGATGGCCGGATAATTGATGGCGATGCGGTTGAGCCGCGTTTGCAGCGCCGTCACGTCCGCGCCGGTCGAGCCCTCCGACAGCTCGCCGGGGTAGGAGTCGGGGATGACCTCCACGACCTCCGCGGTCCGCAGCTCGATGTTCTGCCCGTAGTAGTAGCGCAGGATCTCCAGCGCATCCATGCCCTGCCGCGCGAGCGAGACGGTACCCCACTGCGTCATCCCGTCGCAGGTGGCGATTACGCCGTCGCAGTATTCCGAGTAGATGGGCGCAAAATCGTTCGGGCGGCTGATGTATTGGTCGAACAATTCGTCCACCAGCACCGAAACCGTGTCGAAAATGCCCGCGTCGTGTACATAATACTGGTCGTAGGCCGGCGAGGACGTGATCTGGAACGGGTAGCCCTGCGAGCGGTACCACTCGGTGTAGATGCGGTTGAGCGCCAGCGTGTTCTGCGCAAGGATGTTCGCCTTGAGCGCCTCGGTCGGCCAGGTGGGGTAGATTTCGCTGGAGGCCACGCTCTTGAGGTAGTATAAGTAGGGTACGGTGATGTTCTGCGCGTCCGAGCTGGGCGGCCCCATATGGACGGTTATGTACTCGGGTACGATCACGCGCCGGTTGTAGACGTTGCCCTCGTCGTCGGTTTCCGCGACGGTGGGGATGGGCGCTGCTTCCCGCTCCGGCGCCTGCGGCAGCTCGCCGAGCGGCGTGCGCGCCAGATGGTGCGTGGGGATGACCACCGTCCGCACACTTCCGTACGGAGAACCGGCCAACAGGATCATATTCTGCGTGAACGTCGTCTCGGTCAGCGGGAACACCATCAGATTGACCACGCGCACGGACACATAGCCCGGCGCGCTGATGAGGATGTTCACCTGCGTGAACGGCTGTGCGGCCGGACTGACGATCTGCGAGGTGTAGAAGGGCGGCGTTTCCACGTTGAAGGAGGCGCGGCCGTTCTGGTCGGTCACGGTGTTGTATATCTTGTTGCCGTCCGTGAGCTGCACCTCCACGCCGGCGGCGGGGAAGCGGTTGTCGCGCGTGAGCCGGATGGTCATCAGCCCCGTGTTGCTGGCTCTGTTCAAAATTGCTCGCTCCTTTCGGTTGTCTCATAAAAAGTTTATGCAAAAAGACGCCGGAATGTCAAAAAAAGATTTGCTTTTTTTCGACTTTTCTGGTATAATAAAAAAGTTTGATAGACGGCATCGGAAAGGACAGACATCTATGAAAAGAGAGGACCTGCGGAATATCGCCATCATCGCGCATGTCGACCACGGCAAGACCACGCTCGTGGACGAGATGCTCAAGTTCGGCGGCCTGTTCCGCGACAACCAGGTCGTCGAGGAACGCGTGATGGACAGCAACGCGCTGGAGCGCGAGCGCGGCATCACCATCCTTGCAAAGAACACTTCCACCTATTACAACGGCGTGAAAATCAATATCGTCGATACCCCGGGCCATGCCGACTTCGGCGGCGAGGTCGAGCGTATCCTGAAAATGGTCAACGGCGTGCTGCTGCTCGTCGACGCGGCGGAGGGACCGATGCCGCAGACCCGTTTCGTGCTTCAAAAGGCCATCGAGCTGGGGCATCGCATCATCGTCGTCGTCAATAAGATTGACCGCCCCGACGCGCGCGTTTACGAAATCGACGACGAGGTGCTCGAGCTGCTGCTTGAGCTGGACGCGAGCGACGACCAGTTGGACAGCCCGGTGATCTTCTGCTCGGGCCGCAACGGCACCGCCTCGCTTTCGCCCGACGCGCCCGGCGAGGACCTGCGCCCGCTGTTCGATATGATTCTGTCGCATATCCCCGCGCCCGAGGGGGACGCCGAGGGACCCGCGCAGATGCTCGTTTCCGCCGTGGACTACAACGACTACGTCGGCAAAATCGCCGTCGGCCGCATCGAGCGGGGTACCTTCCGCCTCAAGCAGGACATCTGCGTCTGCGACTTCCACAGCGACGTGAACCGCCGCAGCCGCATTACGGCGATGTTCCAAATCGACGGGCTGCGCCGCGTACCCTGCGAGCAGGCGTCTGTCGGCGACATCATCTGCGTGTCGGGCATCGAGGACATCAACATCGGCAACACCGTCTGCGACGTCGAAACGCCCGAGCCGCTGCCCTTTGTCAAGATCGGCGAGCCGACGATGGAGATGACCTTCTCGGTCAACAACGGGCCGTTCGCCGGCACCGAGGGAAAATATGTAACCACGCGCCATATCCGCGACTACCTGTTCAAGGAGGCGATGAAGGATATGTCGCTGCGCGTGTCGGAGACCGACAGCGCCGATTCGTACAACGTCGCCGGCCGCGGCGAGATGCACCTGTCCATACTCATGGAGAATATGCGGCGCGACGGGTTTGAGTTCCTCGTTTCCACGCCGCGCATCATCTACCGCGAAATCGACGGCGTCCGCTGCGAGCCGATCGACCGCCTCGTCGTCGATGTGCCGAAGGACAGCGTCAGCGTCGTGATGGAAAAGATGGGATACCGCAAGGGCGAGCTGATTGACATGAAGCCGAAGGGCGAGCGGATGCATCTGGAGTTTCTGATCCCCACGCGGGGGCTGTTCGGGTATAAGACCGAGTTCCTCACCGACACGAAGGGCGAGGGCGTGATGAACACCATTTTCGACAGCTACCAGCCCGAGAAGGGCGAGATCACCAAGCGCTTCACCGGCTCCCTGATCGCGTATGAGGACGGCGAGGCGACCAGCTACGGCATCTTCAATTCGCAGGACCGCGGGCCGATGTTCGTGGAACCGGCCATGAAAGTATATGCGGGCATGCTCGTCGGTATATCCTCCAAGGGCGACGATATCGTCGTCAACGTCTGCAAAAAGAAGCATCTCACCGCCATCCGCTCCGCCGGCGCGGACGAGGCGCTGCGGCTGGTGCCGCCGATCCGCTTCAGTCTGGAGGAAGCCATCGAGTACATCGCCGACGACGAGCTGATCGAGGTCACGCCGAAAAACATCCGCCTGCGCAAGCGCATCCTTGACAACGCCCAGCGGATGAAGCTCAAGATGAAAAACAAGTAACATGCGGGATTTTGAGAAGGCCCTTGCGCTGGCCGCCGCCTCGCCGCGCGCCGAGAGCGGCATCGGCAGCGTGTCGGAGGGCAGCCTGCACCATTTTCTCAAATTCTATTTCGAGCCGGACGCCGACCTCCACGAGGTCGGCGTAGGCCGTTATTTCGCCGACATCCGCAACGAGGACGGCATCCTCGAGATCCAGACCCGCGCGCTCTACCGGCTTAAGCCGAAGCTGGACGCTTTCCTGCCGCTCGACGCGGTGACGGTCGTCTACCCCGTCGCCGCCGTCAAGCGCCTGTCGTGGCTCGACCCCGACACCGGCGAAAAGACCAGGCCGCGCCGCTCGCCCAAAAAGGGCACGCGCTACGACTGTATCCGCGAGCTGTACGCGCTGCGCGACTATCTGACCCGCGACGGCTTTCGGCTGTGTCTGGTGTTTCTGGAGCTGGAGGAAATCCGCTTGAAAAACGGCTGGGGCAACGGCGGCAAACGCGGCTCCGAACGGATGGACCGCCTGCCGCTCGGCCTGTGCGACGTCGAGTTTTACAACGAGCCGGCCGACTACGGCCTGTTTCTGCCCGAAGCGCTGCCGCCGGTTTTTACCGCCGCGGAATTTGCCGCCGCAGCGCGCGTCACGCCGATGATCGCGGGGATGACGGTCAATCTGCTGCTGCGCACCGGCCATTTGGAGCCGGACGGCAAGCGGGGCCGCGCGCTGCTGTACAAAAAGAAGTAGGAGGTCCGACGATGACAAACGACCGCGAAACCGAAAATGCGCGCGAACGGCTCGCCGTCCGCCTGCGGGAAACGCTGGGCGCCGCCGTCCGGGAAATCCGGCCGTCGCCGCAGGACGGCATCGCGCTGGACGTTTTTGCCGGCAGCCTGCCGGACGTCGCGGCCGCAGCGCCGAAGCTCAAAGGCGCCGGCTTTTGGCCGCTTCCGAATTCTCAAGGCGGCCGAACGCTGTTTCTGGCGGGCGCGCATTCGGCGGACGGCCGCGACGCGCTGCCGTATCTGCTCGCCGTGTTCCCCGCCGGCAGCGCCGCGCCGCAGGAGCCTGCGGGTCTTGACGCGGCGCGCGCCGCTGCGGCAGCGATGCGGGAGAACGGCGTAAAGGACGGCGCTTTCGCGCTTCTCCGGCGCAAGGCGCTGGCGGACTACTATCTCGGCCGGACGGTCGAGATTGCCATCGACCGCCCGATCGGCTATGTGCATGCCAAAAAGGCCTACACCCTTACCTATCCGCTCAACTACGGTTACCTGCCCGGCGTAATCGGCGGCGACGGCGAAGAACTGGACGTCTACCTGATGGGTGTGGAAACGCCGGTTTCGTCGTATACGGCGCGTATCATCGGCGTCGTCCATCGGGAGAACGACGAGGAGGACAAGCTGGTGGCCGCGCCCGAGGGGATGGCGTTCCATCAGGGCGAGATCGCCGCGGCCGTCGAATTTCAGGAGAAATACTACAAAACGCGCGTCGAGCCGCTGTACCCGAAGTCCTGCGGCGCGCTCGTGTATCGGGAGACCGAGGCGGGCAGGGCGTATCTGTGCCTGCTGCAAAGGCGGTCGGGTACATACAGCGTCCCGAAGGGCCATATGGAGGCGTTCGAGACTGAGACGCAGACGGCCCGCCGCGAGGTGCTTGAGGAAACCGGGCTGGACGTCGCTCTGCGGCCGGATTTCCGCGCCGAGGTCTGCTACGACCTGCCCGGCGGCAAGCGGAAGCGACTCACGCTCTTCCTCGCCGCGTGCGGGGGCGAGCCGCGGCTGGACGAGGGGGAATGCGTGTCCGGCATATGGCTGGACGCGCGTCAGGCGCGTGAACGCCTCCCCGCCTGGTACGGCGAGGCGCTCGAACGCGCGGAACGGCTGCTGCGCGGCGCGCACGGGAATCGCTGAGGCGCGCGGAGCGGCAGAAGGCAAACACGCCCGCACGGGGGAGGACTCCCGTGCGGGCGTGTGTTTTTTTTGTAGTTGCTGCCGTTTATTTCTGCGCCGAGCGGATGATGTAGTCGCAGATGTCGCCGGCGGCGTTGGGGTTGATGTTCTCGTGCTGGCGGCGGATCATCTCGCGCTTGGCGTCCTCGTCGCCGGCCAGCTCGACGGCCCGGCGCACCATTGCGGGCACGTTCTTTTCGTAAATCGACATCCCGAGCGACGAGAAAAATTTTGCGTTGCGCGATTCCACGCCCGGAATGGGCTTGGTGTGGATGAGCGGCACGCCCATCGTCGCCGCCTCGCTCGTCGAAAGGCCGCCCGGCTTGGTGAACAGCACGTCGCACGCGGCCATGTACCGCTCGACCTCGGTTGTGAAATCGACGACCTGCAGCTTGCGCTCGGATTCGTACCTCGCGCGCAGGCTCGACTTCAGCTTTTCGTTGCGTCCGCCGAGCACGACCACCCGGTCCCGCGCGCCGCAGGCGCTCAGCAGGGGCGTGAGGATGGCGCTGATGTTGCCGAACCCCATGCTGCCGGTCATGATCAGATAGATGCGTTCGGCGTCCCCCAGCCCCAGCTTTGCCCGTGTTTCGGCCTTGTCATAGGCTTTGGCGAATTTCGCCGACACGGGGATGCCCAGCGGCGCCAGCAGCTTCGGGTCCAGCCCGCGCTCGACCATTTCGCCGAGCTGGCTTTTGTGGCCGATGACGATGCCGTCCATCTCCAGGTCCTCCCAGAAGGGGATGCAGGTGTAGTCGGTCGCGATGGCATAGCACTTGAAGTTGGTGATGGCTTTGTTTTTGCGGATGCTGGTGATCGTTTCCGCGGGGAAAAGGTGCGGCAGCACGACCGTGTCATAATCATTCTGGACGATATAGTCATATAATTTATCTTGAGAGGGTTTATTGACGTAATAAAGCACCGATTTGAAGCGATGTGTGGAGGTCAGCAGCGCCAGATTGTAAATGAACCCGAACAGCGCCGGCAGCTTGCGGACCATTTTGATATAGGTGCCGCAGACCAGCTTTGACCGCTTCACGCCCATCAGCTCAAGCGCGTTGACCATATCCGCCTCTACACCCCGCGCGCGCATGCCCTCGATGATCGCGTTGCCGGCGGTGTTGTGTCCCTCGCCCGTGTTGCAGGACAGTATGATGACCTTCATACCTTGCCTTCCTTTTTATGTGTTCGTTCGTACGGAAAACGATGCGTTGCCGCAATGGGTATTCGTCCGGAAAACAGCCGCGCGAAAGCGCGGAACGGCGAAGCCGCTAAGATGCGCAGCGCGCAGCTTGGCGAATGTGCCGAACAGAAAGCGTCCATTATACTATGAAGCAAAAATGCTTGCTTGCAAGGGCATTTTTGCGCATCCGTCAAGGGACGCAGCCGCGCGAAAGCGCGGAACGGCGAAGCCGTTAAGATACGCAGCGCGTATCTTCTGCGTCCATTATAACAGAAGCGTGCGCTTTTTTCAAGTGTTACTTTTCGTCCGTCCGCCGGCCGAATATATTTTGTTCTTTTGTAAAAAATGGGTGCTTTCCCAAGAAGTTTTAATTGACAAATTTCATTTTGAGTGCTATAATTTAATATAAACCAACGAAAACGGTTGGAAGAAAGGAAAAAAGAGTATGAAAAAAATCATTGCCTTTGCGCTCACGGTATGTCTCGTGTTCGCCGTCGCCGGCGTTTTCGCGTCTGCCGTGACCCTGAATCCGGTCGAGAACATAACGAGCTACACCACGCCGAACGTCAACGGTTACGGTCTCGAGTGGTACAACGACGAGGAGGGCGAGTTTAAACTCTTCGACGGGGAAATCCCGGACGAGGATATGCTGGCCGTCGCCGTGTCCGAAGCGGTCGCCGAGGACGAGACGCTCAACGAATGGTATGCCTGGAAGGGCTGGATCGCGCTGGCAAAGACCGTGGACTCGGCCTTTGAAAAGGGCAAGTCGGTGAACATCGACTTTGCTTTCGAGCGCGAGGTCACGCTCAAGGAAATGGTCTTCCACACCGCCGCGATGGCGACGGGCAACGTCGGCAACCCGACCGAGTTCCGCCTTTACGTCAGCGAGGACGGCGAGACCTACACGAAGGCGCCTGTCGCCACGGTTGCGGGCGGCGGCGAGGCCAATGTTGCTAAGCTGTCCGAGACGGTTGTCACGCTCGACGAGGCGGTTGTTACCAACTACGTCCGCGTGGTTATGGATGCGCCTGCCGCTTGGACGTTCCTGAGCGAAGTTGAAATCTATGAGGATACCGACGCCACCGATGCCGTGACCGCCGGCGCGCTGATTGACGCCGAGCCGGAAGAGGAGTCGAGCGCGCCCGAGGAATCGAGCGAGACGGAAGAATCCTCCGCCGCGCCGAGCGAGGACGCCGACGACGAATCCTCCGCTGCGGTTTCCAAGGAAGAATCCTCCAAGGCTGCGTCCTCCACCCCCCCCGCTTCGTCCGCCGCCGCTTCTGAGGCGGCAGCCGACGGCGGCAATATGTGGCTGTGGATTGTCATTGCGGCCGTCGTGGTCGTGGTCATCGTGGTCGTCGCAATCGTGGTGTCCAAAAAGAAGAAGGCGGAATAACCGACGGCGGTCTGCCTGCATATGAAAAAAAGGTCTCGGCCTCGTGCCGGGACCTTTTTTGTCCGCACAGCGAAAGAGAGCCGGCTGCCCGGCTCTCTTCGCGGAGAGAAAGAAAGGAGTCGCGCCGCCCCGTCGGGCAGCGGCCCGAATTTGCGGGACCGGCCGCAATGCCCGAAAGGGAAGCGGCGCTTGCTATGCAAACGGTACGCCGTTGTGCAAAGCCGTACATGAAAAAGCTCTATTCCGAAAGAACCTCGAACTTGTAGCCGACGCCCCAGACCGTTTTCAGCACCCACTTGTCGCTCGCACCCTCCAGCTTCTCGCGCAGGCGCTTGATGTGCACGTCCACCGTCCGCGAGTCGCCGAGGTAGTCGAAGCCCCAAACCTTGTCAAGAAGCTGGTCGCGCGTGAACACGCGGTTGTAGTTCGAGGCGAGGAAGTAGATCAGCTCCAGCTCCTTGGGCGGCAGGTCGACCGGCTTGCCGCAGATTTTCAGCTCGTACTTCTGGAGCGAAATTTCGATGTTCTCGAATTTGATCAGCTCGCCGTCGGCCGTGTCGTGCTTCGCGTAGCGGCGCAACACCGCCTTGATGCGGGCGAACACCTCTTTCATATCCAGCGGCTTGACGATGAAATCGTCCGCGCCCAGCTCCAGCCCGAGCACCTTGTCGATGGTCTCGCCCTTGGCGGTGATCATGATGATGGGCTTGGAGGAATGCTCGCGGATTTCGCGGCAGACCTGCCAGCCGTCCTTTTTCGGCATCATAATGTCGAGCAGAACCATGTCCGGCTCGTACATACGGAAGGCCGTCACGCCCTCCACGCCGTCCGAAGCGGTTTTAACCTCGTAGCCCTCCTTCTCCAGATACATCCGCAGAAGGTCGCATATGTTTTTGTCGTCGTCGACGACGAGAATTTTCGTCACCATATTTCAATTCCTCCGTTATCTGTCTTTGTTCATATATCGGTTTTGAACATACATTTTCCTTTTCTGTGAATAGGATACCACGTTTTTCCGCAAATGTCAATAGATTTTTGAAATTTATTTTCCGATACGAAAGTTCCATTCAAAATATCATTTTGAAAAATGTGTAGAAAAGTTGTCTATTGCAAAGCGCGCGCCGGAAGGGTATAATGGAACGAGAAAATACGTCAAAAGTGAGGAAAACAACGATGAAATTAGGAATCGTCGGACTGCCCAACGTCGGCAAGAGCACGCTGTTCAACGCGCTGACCCACGCGGGCGCCGAGAGCGCGAACTACGCCTTCTGCACCATTGAGCCGAACGTCGGCGTGGTCGCCGTGCCGGACAAACGGCTCGACGCGCTCGCCGAGATTTATAAACCCGAAAAGTACACCCCCGCGACCATCGAGTTCGTGGACATCGCGGGGCTGGTCCGCGGCGCCGCGCAGGGCGAGGGACTGGGCAACAAGTTCCTTTCGCACATCCGCGAGGTGGACGCCATCGTGCATGTCGTCCGCTGCTTTGAGGACGCCAACATCATCCATGTCGAGGACAGCGTCGACCCCGTGCGCGACGTGGATACCATCAACACCGAGCTGATTCTGGCCGACCTCGAAACGCTGGAGCGCCGCGCCGACCGGCTCAAGAAGCAGCTCAAGGGCGACGCCTCCGCCGCGCCCGAGCTGGCGCTGGTCGAGCGGCTGATCGCCGAGCTGGGCGCGGGAAGCGCGGCGCGCGCCGTGACGCTGGACGACAAGGAGCGCGAGCTGATCAAGCCGATGCAGCTTCTGTCGTACAAGCCGACCATCTATGCGGCCAACATCAGCGAGGAATTCATCCGCCGCCCGCTGGCGGAAAACCCGCTCTACACCGCGCTCGAACGGCGCGCGAAAGAGGAAAACGCCGAGATCATCGCCGTCTGCGCCGAGATCGAGGCCGAGATTGCCGAGCTGGACGAGGACGAACAAAAGCTGTTTCTGGAGGATCTCGGCCTGACCGAGAGCGGGCTGGACAAGCTCATTCGCTCCTCCTACCGCCTGCTGGGGCTGATTAGCTATCTGACCGCCGGCCCGAAGGAGGTGCGCGCGTGGACCATCACGGAGGGGACGAAGGCGCCGGGCGCGGCAGGGAAGATCCATACCGACTTTGAGCGCGGGTTCATCCGCGCCGAGGTCGTCGGCTTCGACACGCTGATGGAAAAGGGTTCGTTCAACGCCGCAAAGGAGGCCGGACTGGTCCGCAGCGAGGGCAAGGACTACGTCGTCCGCGACGGCGACGTCGTGCTCTTCCGCTTCAACGTCTGAGTACGCCGCCTGCTCGTATCTTGCAACCCGGCTTTCCGCGGGCGGCTCTTTGGGCCGCAGGCGTTTTGTGCGGCGCGCCGTTCGGGCCTTTTTGCGCGTCCGCAATGCCCCGTTTGCACAGGAAAAGGCGCGCGCAACAATTCATTGCTTGCTTTTTTGCGTCCGGCTGCGTATACTGGCATACAGGAAATGCAGAAAGGGAGAACGCCAATGGTCGGATATAACATTCGCCGCTTCCGCGAGACGAAGGGACTTACGCAGGAGCAGCTTGCCGAACGGCTGAACGTCACGCGGCAGGCCGTTTCAAACTGGGAGACCGAAAAGACCCAGCCCGATATCGACACCCTGCAAAGGATCGCGCAGGTGCTCGAGGTTTCGGTGGAAGAGCTGATTTACGGGGAAAAGCGGGAGAATAAGACGATCGTCAACAACAACGTCACCAAGAACATCAAGAAGGGGCTGTCCTTCGGCGCGGGGCTGGCGATGGTCATTTCGTATGTGAACTGGGGTTCGGTCGGCTGGGCGATTTTTCACGGGCTGCTCAACTGGCTTTATGTTGTGTATTATGTGCTGCGCTACGGCTGGTCGTGACAGAAGCACAAAAAAGCCCCTGCCGGCCCAAACGGTTCGGCGGGAGGGCGAATGATGCTTCGGACGCGGACTTGCCGTAGCCGGCAGGAAAAAAGAGGACAGACGCTTAGCCCCGCACCCATTAAGAAAGTCAATCAACCTGATTGCATTGCGGCACAGCCCAGGCTGTGCCGCAAACTGTTGAGAGACCCATTTCAAGACAAATTATGCACAAAAATAAAAGCAAGTGAAGCCAAAACAGACGTTAAAAATTATTATTTTGCGATATCGCCCTTAAAGCGGGCGCTTTTGGCTCAAATTATCGGTGCGAATATTTCTGTATTGATTAAGAACTTATGTATTTTTTTCGCAGGAATATGCATTTATGACGAGATATTGTTTTTTTTTTTTTTTATTGACAAAATTTCGCAAATATTGTTGACATTGGCGCGATAAAATGATACACTATCGTACGGAGAAACTGAAAGGCTGTTTGTATAGTCCTTTAATTGCAGCATAATGCTCCGCAGAACAGTTATCCGCAGGCTGCGCCTGTTTACGGCGGCCGGAACGACGGCGCTCAAAACGAGTGCAGCACGCAGAACGGCGCCGCAGAGCCGATGACAGCGCAGATAATCAGCAGTTATTAGGCGTTGCTCGAAGCATCAGGCGGCTTTGCACCATTTCGACAGGAGGGCAATAGCGGCTGCATAAGCGAATGACGAAAAGAGGAGGTGGGCTTTTCATAGCGCGTGTAAATACGGCGAAGCCGCTTGGCTTCCGAAGGAAGCGCGCAGCCAAGCCGAAGGACGATGTGTATATCCTCGCGTAAATTGCGGATAACTGCCCTCGGCACAAACCCCTTTTTGCGGGAATTTGACAATAAAATAGAGAAAGGACTGTTTACAAGTATGTTTTGTACGCATTGCGGAGCCGAAGTACATGATGAGGCCGTCATATGCATGAAATGCGGATGCAGGATTGAAAAGCCTGCCGCGCAAGTCAAAACCGAAGATGATACGCTGAGCATTGTCATCAAAGTGTTTTTGATAATAGGATGCATATCTTCGGGATGGCTGCTCCTTCCGTTGGCGTGGTGTATTCCGATTACCGTTAAGGTCTTTAATTGCTTAAAGAGAGGATTGCCGATAAGCACCGGAATTAAAGTATGCACGCTGCTGTTTGTCAGCATGATTGCCGGCATATGCCTGTTGTGCAGGAACGACAAATAGCGGAAACCGAGCAGCCCGGCCGAAAGAACCGATGTTAGGACGAAAGGGGAAAGTATGATGTATTGTTCACATTGCGGAAAAGAAGTTCATGACGAAGCGGTGATCTGCGTAAACTGCGGATGTGAAATTGAAAAAACGCAAAAAGCGCCTCTCCCTGTAAGACAACTGAAAACAAATAGAGGCCTGGTAAAATTTATCCTTTTATCCATGATTACTTTTGGCATTTACGGTATAGTGGTTATGTCGGGCGTCAGCACGGACATTAACACGATTGCAAGCAGATACGACGGCAAGAAAACCATGCATTACTGCCTGGTGTATTTTATCTTTTCTTGGCTGACATTGGGTATTGTTCCTCTTGTTTGGGGCCATAAAATTTCCAGTAGAATTGGCGCTGAATTGTTGCGGAGAGGCAGTGCCTATCATTTCGGGGCAGGCACCTTCTGGGGATGGGGTATCCTGGGTGCGTTGATTGTTGTAGGTCCGTTTGTCTATCTGCATAAGCTGCTGAAAGCTATGAATTTACTTTCCGCGCATTACAACCTGAATGGGTGAGGAAGACGGTTTCGCCCGAGGCGGAGCATCGTCATCGCCGACATGGACAAACAGGCGGAGGAAATGTGCCGCCGCTTGATTGAGAAAATGGCAGAACGGCAGGGCGTGACGGAAAACCCCAAAGCCGAGCAACCGATGGAATGGGTAGGAAGGATGGGAAATAGCCAAGCCTGTGCAAGAGAGGTTGTCAACAGCGAATTGATTTACGCATAGCATAAGACAAGGGCGAAGATACTTTCAACGGTATCTTCGCCCTTTGACTGTTTATATGGCTGTAACGCTTTTGGGCGTCATTTCTCTTGCCGCACAAGGCGTTTTGTGGCTTTTGTGTCCGTTCCATCCGAGCTTGCTTTGATCGTTTTATGCCTTTTTCCCTTCAATGGTTTTTGCAAACGGACAGTTGAGCGCACTTCTTGACAAACTGCATATGCAGGCGGCCTTTTGCGTGCCGAATCGCGGAAACGGCGGTGTCAGAACGTGCCGAAGGCGTATTCGGTAACGGAACGCGCGGTTTCGCCGCCGCGCAGGAGCGGGACGGGGCCGAAAGGGGTGTTGACGGCGTTGGGCGGGTACTGCGTTTCCAGACAGACGCCGTCGCCCGGCGCGTATGCGCCGCTGAGGAACGCGCCCGTGTAAAGCTGGAAGGCGGGGCGGTCGGTGCGGGCGGCGAGCGAGATGCCGGTCGCGTCGCAGCGCAGCTCGGCGAAGGCGCGCAGGCGGCCGTCGAAGCCGTCGACGTCGAAGCTGTTGTCGTAATCGCCGCCGATGGGACGGGATTCGGCAAAATCGAACCGCGTGCCGGCCGTGCGGTCACGCGAGAGGGGCAGGCAGTCGTCCCCGACGGGCAGATAGGCCGACGAGGAAAGCCGCAGGCGGTGGAGGTAGATTTTTTCGCGTCCGCCCGACAGGTTGAAATAGCTGTGGTTGGTCAGGCAGCAGAGCGTGTCGCCGTCCGCGCGCACCTCGTAGGCGATGCGCAGGGTGCGACCGTCGAGCGAATAGGTCACGCGCGCGTCCAGATTCGCGGGGTAGCCCTCGTCGCCGTCCGGCGAACGCAGGGTGAAGGCGACGGCGCTGTCGGACAGCGCCGCGGTCGTCCACAGCTTGGCGTGGAAGCCCGCGCGGCCGCCGTGCAGATGGTTGGCGCCGTCGTTGGCCGTAAGCGCGTACCGCTTCCCGCCGAGCGTGAACGCGGCGCCGCCGATGCGGTTGGCGCAGCGGCCGACCGTTGCGCCGAGGTATTTGTCGTCGCGCTCGTAGGCGGCGGCCGAATCGTAGCCGAGCAGCACGTCGGTCGGCGCGCCGCCGCGGTCGGGGACGGTCAGCCGCACGGCCGTCGCGCCGTAGTCGGTCACCGACAGCGTGAGAAGGCCGTTGTCCAGCGTGAAAAGCTGCGCCGGACGTCCGTCCGAGAGCGCGCCGAAGGCGGATTGTCTGTACATCTTTATTGCCGTCGCTCCCGCTTATGCGGGAGCGTCCTTTCTGACAGAATTTGTGCGCGGTACGGAGCGGCGCGGTTTACGCCTGCGGGGCATACGTCCGCCGCATGTCCCCGATATACCGCCGTATATTCGCTTCGTATGGCGGAACCGCGCAGCCGAGCGCCCCGCAGCAGCGGCCGGACGCGTCCGAAAACAGCTGCATGCAGCCCTCCAGCGCCTCCCAGAGCGCCGGCAGCGAATGCTGCCGGTAGGTCGCGAGCAGCGCCTCGTAGTCGCGCGGGTCGAGATAGCGGCCGATGCACTTATAGCTTTTTCCGAGCGAAAAGGAAAAGCCGTAGGCGAACCCCACCGACCAGCCCAGCATCCGCAGCAGCTCGCGCCGCAGCAGGTGCAAATGGTCGGCGGCGTAGAGGAGCTCGCGGCGGCACAGGCCCTTCGTCACATAGGCGGCGAGGCTCCAGAATTCGTTGCAGCAGTCGTCAAGCGCCCGCGCGGACGGCTTTTGCAGCCAGTAATCGGCGTCCGTCGGGGGCGGAAGCGGGCCGACCAGCCCGCACTTGTCCAGCAGGATCGTGCGCAGACGGTCCTGCGCGAGATACGCCGGCAGGTCCTTCGGCTCGAGCAGCGTGAGGTCGAGCTTGACGTAGTCGTCAAACAGCATCAGATAGCTGTACCCCGGCTCCTCGGCGGGATACAGCTCCATGTCCTCGGGCTTCTGAACCAGAAGCGGCCTGCCGAAGCGCGCCAGCCAGCCGTCGTCGCCCGTGAAGGCGCCGATCGAACGGACAAAGTAGGTAATGTCATAGTCCTGAAACGCGTCGGGCGGGATGTTGACATTCACGCGCGAGCCTTCCATCCCTACGGCGAGGATACGGTCGTCCGCCCGCGCGAACGACAGCACCGCGTTTAACATCTCTTCTGCTGACCGCATCGGTTACCTCCGTTTTTGATAGAAAAAGTAGCCCACGGCGGCAAAAATCAGGACGATTACGGCAATCATAATAAAATAGAGCGCGTCGTTTCCGTCGGCCTTTTCAAACGTGACCTCGATGGTCAGGTCCTCGAGGATGCCTTCGAGCGCGAGACGCCCGTTTTCGTCCGCCGTCCGCTCCAGACCGTTGACGGTCAGCCGCGCGAGCCGGTAGCCGTCCTCGGGCGTGACCGTGAGGACGCGGCTGCCGCCCTCCTCCACCTCCGGCGCGCCGTCGAGCGCGGCGGCGCCGCCCTCGCTCGTGTGCAGCGTGATGCGGAATACGTCGCCGGACGGCGCGGCGCCGATTTTCGCGAACTCGACATAGAGCGCGGCGTCGGCCGAGACGTTTTCAAACATATAGCTGTCCGACGTCTCCACCGCTTCGCCGTTGACCGTCACCGAATACACCTCGTAGCCGGCTTCGGGCAGAAAAACGAATACGCACGTCCCGCCCTGCGGCACGCTCTGCGGCTCTGCGGGCGTGATACTGCCGCCCGAAGAGCAGGACGGCGTGAGCGTAAACTGCGCGTCGGTTCGGACCCAGACGCCGCGCAGCACCGTTTCGCTGCCGGTGCAGGTGTATGTGTCCCCGGGGGCGTAGCGGTTGCCGTCGGGGTCCTCCCAGTGCGAGAAAGCAAAGCCGGTCTTCGACTGGGTGTTCTCCGCGACGATAAACGTGTTTTTCTCATACAGCTCAAACGACGCGGGCAGCTCGCCGGTCAGCCCCGGCTCGTCGGTCGTATAGGTGACGCGGTGCGTCGCCACCGCCTCGTTGTCTCTGGCCCAAATGGGCAGCAGCGTGACGGTGACGCTGTCCGGCGTCAGCTCGCTGCCGGCCGGATAGACGCGGCCGTCCCCGTCCACCCACGCGGTGAAGCTGTGTCCGTCCTTGCGGAACGGACAGTCGGCCACCGTCAGCGGTTGACCGGTGGTGTAGCGCACCGGCGTCGGCTCGTCGCCGTCGACGTTGACGTCGCCTTTTTTGTAATAGAGGAAGCCGCCGATTTGCAGCGGAAGCTCGGCGGGGCGCTTCCAGACCGCCTGCAGGGTGACGTCCTGCGTGACGTTCTCGAGCGTGTCGCCGGGGGAATAGCGCTTGGTGACCGTCTTTTCCTCGCCGTTTTCCACCACGGTGTATTTGTGCTCCCACGCGACGAACTCGTAATCGCGGAAAACGATGGTGTTCTCGGCTACCGTGACGCTGCCGCCGGCTTTCACCGTGACCGACGCGGGGATTTTGCCGGTGAAGATGCCGGTCGCCTCCGCGCCGGTGAGCGGATTGACGAAATAATAGCCCTTGCCGTAGCTGACGGTAAAGCTCTCGTTCTCCGCCGCCTGTACGGACGTCGCCGGTACGAGGACGAACAGCAGGGCGAGCAGCAGAAGAATGGATTTTTGTTTCATCGCGAAAAGCGCCTTTCCTTTTCTCCGCGAAAGCGGGGCATGTCCGCCGGCCGTGCGCGGGCGGAGCTTGTACAGTGTTGATTTGCGGCCGCGGCGTTTTGCGGCTTTTCATAACCGCCGGCGGGGGAATCCCGTCAAGCCGCCGCGCGGATATGGGGTGTGTAAATTGGAATGCGGCTCTCTTGTTATCGCCGGACTCGGCGTTTGCCGAGCCGGAGGCCGGCAAACTCGAATGGCCGCCGCAAGGACTCGGACTTGTGCGTAATATATGCGGCTTTCTTATTATTGCCGGACTCGGAGTTTGCCGTGCTGAAGGCCGGGAAACTCGAATGGCCGCTGCAAGGACTCGAATTTGTGCGTAATATATGCGACTTTCTTATTATTGCCGGACTCGGAGTTTGCCGTGCTGAAGGCCGGGAAACTCGAATGGCCGCCGCACGAACCCGAATTTGTGCGTATGGTATGCGGCCATTATGTATCGCGGTTATTATAACACAAGAGCAGCGGTTTGTAAATACATAAATCCGCACGTCCTTTTGCCTTGACAAAAGGGTGCGCGGGTAGTATACTGGAGGATGAGAAAATGGGAAGCTGCGAAAGGAAGGCCAACGTGGAGAAAATACTTGTTTTTGACGGCAACAGCATCTTGAACCGCGCCTTTTACGGCGTGCGGCCGCTCACCGCGCCGGACGGGCTGCCGACCAACGCGATTTTCGGCTTTATCAATATCCTGCTGAAAAACATCGACGCCGTCGCGCCGACGGCCGTCGCGGTGGCCTTCGACCTGCCGGCGCCGACCTTCCGCCATCAGGCGTGTGAGACCTACAAGGCCAACCGCAAGGGGATGCCCGACGCGCTGGCCGTCCAGCTTCCGTTCGCCAAGGATGTCTGCGGGCTGCTCGGCTATACCGTCGTCACCTGCGAGGGCTACGAGGCCGACGACCTGCTCGGCACCATCGCCGCAGCCGCCGAGCGCGAGGGCGACGAGTGCGTGCTCGTCACCGGCGACCGCGACAGCTTCCAGCTTGTTTCGCCGCATGTCTCGGTGTACCTTGCCGCCAACAGCGAGACGAAGGTTTACGACCCCGCCCGCATCGCGGCCGAATACGGGGTCGCGCCCGCGCAGCTCGTGGACGTGAAGGCGATCATGGGCGACGCTTCGGACAACATCAAGGGCGTCAGCGGAATCGGCGAAAAGGGCGCGCTGGCGCTGATTGCGAAATACGGCTCGCTGGACGGCGTTTACGCCCATCTCGAGTCGGAAAAGGGCGCGCTGAAGACCAAGCTCGAAAACGGGCGGGAAAGCGCCTATCAGTCCTATTTTCTTGCCAAAATCTGCACCGAGGCGCCGATTTCCTCTTCCGCCGCCGACTATCGGCTGCGTCCGCGGGACGATGCGGAGCTGCTTCGGATGCTGGAGCGCCTCGGCTTCCGCCAGCTCGTTTCCCGCCTGTGGCCCGACGGCCCGCCCGCTGCGGGCGCCGCGCCGGATGCGCCGGCAACGGTCGAGACGGTCGACGCCGACGCGCTGCTCGCGCTGCCGCCCGAAACGCCGCTGGGCGTGCTGCCGGAGGACGGGGCTGTGACGGTCTGCGCGAACGGCCGCCTGCTGCGCTGCCCGCTGGACGCGCGGCTGAAGGGCTTTTTTGAGGACCCCGCCCGCCGGCTGATTCTCTGGAGCATCAAGGACGCCGTCGGCCTGCTGCGGAAAGCCGGCATCGCGCTCACCGCCGACTGCCGCGACCTGTCGCTCGTCTGCTATCTGCTGTCGCCGACCGGCGGCGGCCGGACCTTTGCGCAGGCGGCGGACGAGTACCTCGGCACGGGTACGCCGGCCGACGCGGCGGCGCTGCCGGCGCTGGACGCGAAAGCCTACCCGCTACTTCTGCAGAACGAGCAGCTTTCGCTGTACGAGGAGATCGAAAAACCGCTGTCCTATGTGCTGGCGGATATGGAGCGCGACGGGTTCGCCGTCGATGCGGACGGCCTGCGGGCCTTCGGCGCGCAGCTTGAGCAGGGCGTGCGCGAGGCCGAGGCGCATATCTACGACCTTGCGGGCGAGACCTTTAACATCAACTCGCCCAAGCAGCTCGGCAGTGTGCTGTTTGAAAAGCTGGGCCTGCCGCATTACAAAAAGAACCGCAGCGGCTATTCCACCGACGCGGATGTGCTCGAGCGGCTGCGGGACAGGCATCCCGTCGTCGAGCTGATTCTCTATTACCGCCAGCTTTCCAAGCTCAAAAGCACCTATGCCGACGGGCTGCTGAAGGTCATCGACCCCGCCGACGGCCGCATCCACACCACCTTCCGCCAAACGCTCACGCAGACGGGCCGCCTGTCGTCGGTCGAGCCGAACTTACAGAACATCCCCGTCCGCACGGGGCTTGGCCGCACCTTCCGGAAGTTTTTCGTCGCCGCCCCCGGCTGCCTGCTCGTGGACGCGGATTACTCGCAGATCGAGCTGCGCGTGCTCGCGCACATTTCGGAGGACGAAACGCTCATCGCCGCCTTCAACGCCGGCGCGGACATCCACACCATCACCGCCTCGCAGGTGTTCGGCGTCCCTCCGGAGCTGGTCACGGGCGAGATGCGCAAGCGCGCCAAGGCGGTCAACTTCGGCATCATCTACGGCATCGGCGACTATTCGCTGTCGGAGGACATCGGCGTGTCGATGCGCGAGGCGAAGGCGTATATCGAGAGTTATTTTGAAAAATACCCGCGGATCCGCGCGTATATGGACGCCGTCAAGGCCGCCGCGCGCAGCGACGGCTATGTGAGCACACTGTTCGGCCGCCGTCGGTATATCCCCGAGCTGCAGTCCAAGCGCAAGCAGCTTGAGGCGTTCGGCGAGCGCGTGGCGATGAACACGCCCATCCAGGGGACGGCTGCCGACATCATCAAAAAGGCGATGATCGACACCGCGAAAACGCTGCGCGAAAACGGGCTGCAAAGCCGTTTGATCCTGCAAATTCACGACGAGCTGATCGTCGAGTCGCCGGAATCGGAGGCCGAGCATGCCGCGTCGCTGCTGCAAACGTGTATGGAGCGCGCGTTTTCCCTCCGTGTGCCGCTGGTGGCCGAGACGCATATCGGCCGGACGTGGTACGACGCAAAGGGCTGAATCTGAATAAGAAAGGATGTGCGCCCCGATGAAACGGGGCTTGGAATATGGTAAATCTGAACGGACGTAAGGCGCGGATGCTGCTGGTCTATCCCGACTATACCGACCGCGACGTGAAGGGCAAGGTCTCGGGCGGCAATTACAGCGAGGGGCTGGCCTCCATTTCCGCCGTGCTCAAGCAGGGCGGGCATCAGGTGGAGCTGCTGCATCTGCTGTATCTGCACGAGGAAGCCGAGTTCAAGGAAAAGCTGCGCGAAAAGGGGAAGTTTGACGTCATCGGCTTTTCCATCCGCACCACCGCCTTCCCCGACGCACAGCTTTATATCCGCTGGACGCGCGAGGTCTGGCCGGACGTGTTCATCATCTGCGGCAGCTATCACTGCACCCTCGTGCCCGGCGAAGTGCTCGCCGTGCCCGAGGTCGACTGCGTCTGCATCGGCGACGGGGAATACGCCGAGCTGGAGCTCTGCGACAAAATGAGCGCCGGGGAGGATTACACCTCCATCGAGTCGCTCTGGTTCAAGAACGAGGACGGCAGCTTTATCAAAAACCCCGTGCGCCCGCTGTTTGCCGACCTTGACCGCATCCCTATCCCCGATTTCGACCTGTTCGATTATGACAACCTCGAGTCCTCCAAGGTCAACACGGCCATCGTGATGATGAGCCGCGGCTGCTTCTTCAACTGCACCTACTGCGGCAACTCGCAGTTCCGCAACGTGTATCCGAACAAGAAAATTTACGCGCGCTTCCGCAGCCCGCAGAACGGCATCCTCTATCTGAAAACGCTGCTGGAAAAGCATCCGAACATCAAATTCATCAACTTCCGCGACGCCATTTTCAATATGTTCCCCGCGTGGTTCGACGAATTCATCGAGCTGTACAAGCAGGAGATCCACCTGCCCTTCACCGGCAACATCCGCTTCGACATTCTCACCGAGGACACCGTCCGCAGGATGAAGGAGGCCGGCTGCTATACCATCGATATGGGGCTGGAAAGCGGCGACCCCGAGATACGCTTTAAGTACCTCAAGCGCAATATGACCGACGAAATGATCATCAATTGCAGCCGGTGGTTCCACAAATACGGCATCTCGCAGCTTACCTACAACATCATCGGCCTGCCGCACGAGGACATCCACCGCGCGCTCAAGACCATCAAGCTCAACGCGCGCATCAAGTCCGACCGCACCATCCCCAACATCTTCTACCCGTATCCCGGCACCAAGCTCTACGACATCGCCAAGGAGGCCGGCTACCTGCCGGACGTCATTCCGCCCGACTGCCGCGTGCCGCTCAAGCAGGAGCAGTTCCCCGAGCATGAGGTGCTGTTCATCGAGGCGTACTTTATGCACTTCGTCAAGCGCTACAAGTGGGCGTTTGCGATGCCGCGCTGGCTGGGCAGGCCCTACGAGCGCTTTTTGGATTTCCGCGTGACCTCCCGCTTTGTGCCGCATAAGTTCTATGTGTGGCTGCACGACCGCTATATGGGCGGGCGCAATAAGCTGCGCGATTTTTTGGTCAACCATATGCCGTCGCTTTACCTCAAGCTGCGCATGCTGCGCCATCATAAGCGCGCGAAGAAGAACGGATGATGGCGGAGGATACGAAAAGCAAAAGCTTCGTCGAGCCGGGCGTCCTCTACGTCGTGCCCACGCCGATCGGGAATATGGCCGACGTCACCGAGCGCGCCCGCATCGTGCTGGCGGGCGTGGACTTAATCGCGGCGGAGGACACGCGCAACACCGGCCGGCTGCTGGCGCTGCTGGGGCTGAAGAAGCCGTGTGTGGCCTATCACGAGCATAATGCGCGCGCGTCGGGCGTACATATCCTCGCCGCGCTGAAGGCGGGGAAAAGCTGCGCGCTTGTCACCGACGCGGGTACGCCCGCCGTCTCCGACCCGGGCGAGCAGCTCGTCGCCGACTGCGCGCGGGAGAGCGTGCGCGTCGTGCCGCTGCCCGGCGCATGCGCTGCGGTCTGCGCGCTGTCCGGCGCGGGACTGCCCAGCCGCCGGTTTGCCTTCGAGGGCTTTCTGCCCGACAAAAAGGGCGAGCGCGAGCGCTATCTTGCCGGTCTGCGCGGCGATACGCATACGCTCGTTTTCTATATTGCGCCGCACGATGCGCAGCGCGATCTGGCCGACCTGTATCGGGCGCTCGGCGACCGCCGCGCCGCCCTCTGCCGCGAGCTGACCAAGCGCAACGAGGAAATCCTGCGTCTGCCGCTGGGCGAGCTGAAGGACTGCCCGTTCACAATCCGCGGGGAGATGGCGCTCGTCGTGGAGGGCGCGTCGCCCGCCGAATCGTGGGAGTCGCTGTCGGTGGAGGCGCACGTCGCGCTCTACGTCGGGCAGGGGATGCCCGAGATGGACGCCATAAAGGCCGTCGCCGCCGACCGCGGGCTGCCCAAAAGCGAGGTTTACGCCCGCGTGAAAATCAAGAAAGAAGAGTAGGGAGGGCGTATGCAGCGGGAAGAAATCTATGCGGCGCTGCCCGGCGCGCTGCTACCGTGGTACGCGTCGCACGCGCGCGACCTGCCGTGGCGGCGCGATCGGGAGCCGTATCATGTCTGGCTGTCGGAAATCATGCTCCAGCAGACGCGCGTCGAGGCGGCGCGGGGGTATTACCTGCGCTTTCTGGACGCGTTTCCCACCCTGCGCGACCTTGCCGCGGCCGACGAGGCAAGGCTGCTGAAGCTGTGGGAGGGACTGGGCTATTATTCCCGCGCGCGTAATCTGCAAAAGGCGGCGCGGGTACTCTGCGACGAATACGGCGGCGTGTTCCCCGACACCCGCGAGGCGCTGGAAGGGCTGCCCGGCGTCGGCCCCTATACGGCGGGCGCGGTCGCGTCGATTTGCTTTGAGCGTCCCTGCGCCGCCGTCGACGGCAACGTCCTCCGCGTGCTTTCGCGTCTGACGGCCGACGGCGCGCCGGTCGACTTGCCCGCGACGCGCGCGGACATCGCCGCCCGTCTGGAGTCCGTCTATCCGGCGGGGGCCTGCGGAGCTTTTACGCAGGCGCTGATGGAGCTGGGCGCCGTCGTCTGCACGCCTAAGTCGCCCAAGTGCGGTTTGTGTCCGGCGAACGATTTCTGCCTTGCCGCCGCGCGCGGCGAGACGGCGCGCTATCCCGTCCGCCTGCCGAAGCGGGAGAAGCGGACGGAGAAGCGCACGGTGCTGCTGCTCGAATGCGAGGGACGCTTCGCCGTCGAGCGGCGCAGCGCGAGCGGCCTGCTGGCCGGCCTCTGGCAGCTTCCCAACCTGACGGGCGAGCGCACGGCGGATGAGGCGATGAGCGAAGCCGCCGCGCTGGAAACGCAGCCGGCGCAGCTCTGCCGCGAGCTGCGCCGAACGCATGTGTTCACCCATATCCGCTGGGAGATGGTCTGCTACCACATCCGCTGCCAGTGCGCGCCGCCGCGCTTTGTCTGGGCGTCGCCGGCCGAGCTGCGGGAGACCTACGCGCTGCCCACGGCCTTCCGCATCTTTCTGGAAGGTGAAATTTAGGTGATTGATTGTACCCCTTTGTCTGGAAAGGAGAACACCAATGGTTATCCTTGTCACCGGCGCTTCGCATACGGGCAAGACGCTGCTTGCGCAGCGGCTGCCGGAGAAGTACCGCTATCCCTGCATATCGATCGACCTGCTGAAGATGGGACGCATCCGCAGCGGCAGCACCACCCTCACGCCCGAGGATGACGACGAGCTGACCGCGTATCTCTGGCCGATCCTGCGCGAAACGTAATACTAAAACGCAATAAAACTGTAAAGCAAAAAACGTCGCATAATCCATATATGTGAGATTATGCTCGTTTTTTGCACAGTTTTAATTGCGTTTAAGTATAAAACCGCCGTCGAAAACAACCAAAACCTCATTCTGGAGGGCGTGTATATCCCTCTGGATTGGGCAAAGGACTTTGACGCGTATTATCGGCAGTCGATTTCGCTGTATCTGTCTGGTGATGACCGAACGGTATATCCGCGCGCACTTCGACGACGTCCGCGCCTACGCGAGCGTGATTGAGAACCGCGGCGCGGACGAGGGGCTGACGCTCGAGGGCGTGCTGGCCGACAACGCGGACTTCCTTGCCCGCTGCCGCGCAAACGGCGTCGAGCCGCTGCTGATCGACGACAAGTACGACGTACAGGCGGCGCTGTAAATACGGGCGGCTTTGTGAATTCAAAAAGGCTTGCGTCGACCGGCGCAAGCCTTTTTCCGGCTTCGGAGGCTTTCGGGTCTTCGGTTCGGCGGAAGCGGAATCCATCAACGCCGTCTCCCGGCAAAAAACGGATGGTATTTCTCCTCTGCGCGCCGCCGCTCAAAAAAAGGAAAAACCATCGCGCTGTCGTCGGCCGGAACGAAATATGCGCCTGCGTTGCTGTCGTATATTTGCACTGCGGGAACGGGTTATCGTGGCGGGTTCTCGGCAATATCCGCCCGAATGCGGCCGCACCGGAGGGCTTTTGCGCCTCTTTATATCAGACGCTTTGTAAAAAAGCCGGTAAAGGGCGGACTGGCAAAGGCTGCCGGAAGCCCGATTGTCTGCGCCCTTCACCCACGGGATGCCGCCGCGCTTCTTTCTTGCCATAGCGGCGCCTTTTTATTGTGTCCGTTTTTTCTTGGGCATCAACGGCATTCGGCTGGGCTTCGCAACCGTCGAAACGCTTCGGCGGTTTTTGTCTGATCGGAACAGGGAAGGGAGCGGTGCGGCAAAAACGGCGCAGCCCTTGCCCGCCGCGCCTCAGAAAGCCGTCTGGCGCCGAAGTCGCGCTGTCGGCGGCAGGGATAAGGAAATGTAAAAAGCGCCTTGTGTTTGCGCGTTGTTGGGATAATATTCGTAAGGGGCGATCAGCCGCCTGCGGGCGCATCGTATGCGTCCCTGCTGAATGCTTTCCTTATCTCAACGCCTTATTAAGCGCGTTGTTTTGAGAAAATTTCGAGGGATGGCGACATCCGTCCCTCTAAATTCTTATTTCCGTCTCAGCCGAAGCGCCGCTTTACATAAACAAGGAGGGACGGCTGTGTGCCGTCCCTCAAAGTGTTTCTGATCGCACCGCCGACCGACGGGATGCCTAAGTTATTTCTTCACGCTTTCGGCGTATTTGCCGATGTTGGAGGCGTTGGCGTATTTGGCGACGCCGTTCTCGCCGGGAACAATCAGCGTCGGCGCCTGCATAACGCCGTATCGCTCGACAAGCTCGGCGTTCTCCTCCGCATCGACCGTTCTGTATCCGATTCCCGCTTCCGCCAGCATCCGCTTGGCGACGGCGCAGTTCGGGCAGGTTTTGGTTGTGAACAGCAGCGCTTCGCCGCAGGCGGACGAAGCCGGCGCGCTTTCTGCCTTGGCGGTGCGCGTATGGCCGTGGCCGCTCATGTCCGCGTTGACGGCGTTGTCGATGTCGTACAGATTGCGGTCGTTGAACTCGGCGCGCTTGCCGACGTTCCAGTTCTGCACGGGGCGGTAGTAGCCCGTGATGCGGGAATAGACCTCGCTCGAGGCGCCGCAGGTGGGGCAGTTGTAGTGCTCGCCCTCGATGTAGCCGTGCGTGCGGCAGATGGAATAGGTCGGGGAGATGGTGTAGTAGGGCAGCTTGTAGTTCTCCGCAATCTTCCGGACCAGCTTCGCCGTCGACTTCCAGTCGGGCAGCTTCTCGCCGAGGAAGGCGTGGAACACCGTACCCGAGGTGTAGAGCGTCTGCAGCTCGTCCTGAATGTCGAGCGCCTCGAAGATGTCCTCCGTATAGCCGACGGGGAGGTGCGAGCTGTTGGTGTAGTAGGGCGCGTTGTCGGTGCCGGTGGAGGCGGTGATGATGTCGGGGTAGCGCTCGACGTCATGCTTGGCGAGACGGTAGGCCGTCGATTCCGCCGGGGTCGCCTCCAGATTGTACAGGTCGCCGTACTGCTCCTGATAGTCGGACAGGCGCTCGCGCATATGGTTGAGCACGTCCTTCGTGAACGCCTGCGCCCGCTCGTCGGTCATATCCGCGCGCAGCCACTTCGCGTTCAGGCAGGCTTCGTTCATGCCCACAAGCCCGATGGTGGAGAAGTGGTTGTCGAAGGTGCCGAGGTAGCGCTTGGTGTAGGGATACAGGCCCTCCTCCATCAGCTTGGAGATGACCGTGCGCTTGGTCTTCAGGCTGCGGGCGGAAAGGTCCATCATCTTATCCAGCCGCTTGTAGAAGTCGGCTTCGTTTTCGGACAGATACGCGATGCGCGGCATATTGATCGTCACCACGCCGACCGAGCCGGTGCTTTCGCCGCTGCCGAAGAAGCCGCCGCTCTTCTTGCGCAGCTCGCGCAGGTCGAGACGCAGCCGGCAGCACATGCTGCGGATGTCCGACGGCTCCATATCGCTGTTGATGTAGTTGGAGAAGTAGGGCGTGCCGTATTTCGCCGTCATCTCGAACAGCAGGCGGTTGTTTTCGGTCTCGGACCAGTCGAAGTCCTTCGTGATCGAATAGGTCGGGATCGGGTACTGGAAGCCGCGGCCGTTCGCGTCGCCCTCGATCATCGTCTCAATGAAGGCCTTGTTGACCATCGCCATTTCCTCGACGCAGTCCTTGTATTTGAAATCCATCTCCTTGCCGCCGACGATCGCGGGCAGCTCGGCGAGGTCGTTCGGAACCGTCCAGTCGAGCGTGATGTTCGAGAACGGCGCCTGCGTACCCCAGCGCGACGGCGTGTTCACGCCGAAAATGAAGGATTCGATGCACTTTTTGACTTCGCGGTAGGAAAGGTTGTCGGCCTTGACGAAGGGCGCCAGATAGGTGTCGAACGACGAGAACGCCTGCGCGCCCGCCCATTCGTTCTGCATAATGCCGAGGAAGTTGACCATCTGGTTGCAGAGCGTGGCCAGATGCGAGGCCGGCGCCGACGTGATCTTGCCCGGAATGCCGCCCAGCCCCTCCTGAATGAGCTGCTTGAGCGACCAGCCCGCGCAGTAGCCCGTCAACATGCTCAGATCGTGCAGGTGGATGTCCGCGTTGCGGTGCGCCTGCGCGATTTCCTCGTCGTAGATCTCCGACAGCCAGTAGTTCGCCGTGATCGCGCCCGAGTTGGAAAGGATCAGCCCGCCCACCGAGTAGGTGACGGTCGAATTCTCCTTCACGCGCCAGTCGGAGGCCTTGACGTAGCTGTCGACCAGCTCCTTGTAGTCCAGAATGGTCGACTTCATATTGCGGATTTTCTCCCGCTGCTTGCGGTAAAGGATATAGCCCTTGGCGACGTCGGCGTAGCCGGCCTGCTCCAGCACCGCTTCCACCGAGTCCTGAATGTCCTCGACGTGAACAAGCCCGTCCTTGATCTTCTTCTCGTAGTCGGCCGTCGCGCGCAGCGCGAGCAGATCGATGATGCTTTGCGTGTACTGCCGGTTCTGCGCCTCGAATGCCTTCGTGATCGCCGCGCCGATTTTGGAAAGGTCGAAATCCACAACCTTGCCGTCTCTTTTTACAACCTGATACATTGGGTGTTCTCTCTCCTTCTTCTTTCTGAAAGGAAGCGCGCCCGCTTCCTCCCCGCTGTCCGCCCGCGATCCCTGCGGGCGCGCGTTCTATGCGCTGCCGCGTCTATGCGCAAACGCGGCTTGTGTTGGCTACGGGAAAAGTATACCACAATATATAGCGGTTGTCAAGAGCAGACGGCACTATATTTTTGAAAAATGCCGTGTTTTTGCGGGTTTGGTCATGCTGCTGCAAAAGAGGCACGGCTTTTGTGCAAAGCGACGAAGACCTCAAACGCCGCGGATGCCGACCACGCCGAAGCGCGGCGCCAGCAGCGCGCGGAAGGTTTCCAACTCGTCCTTGCCGTAAGCGGTGAAGCCGGGGACGAGTACGTCCTCTGAGTCGACGTAGCTTTGCAGATAATACGCGCGCGCGCCGTCGAGCCAGCGGCCGATGGCCTCGAAATCCGCGAAGCTGTGCAGCTCGCGCACCACCGTCGTGCGGAACTCGTAGGGGATGCGGCCTTCCATCAGGAACGCGGCGCTTTGCTCGATTTTGGCGACGTCGGGCTTGTCCAGCCCGCAGGCTTCCGCGTATTTGGCGCGCGAATTCTTAATGTCCATCGCGGCGTAATCGACCAGCCCCGCTTCGACCATTCCGCGCAGCACGTCGGGGCGGTAGCCGTTGGTGTCCAGCTTGACGGCGAAGCCGAGGGCGCGGATTTTCTCGGCGAACGCGGGCAGATCCTTGTGCAGCGTCGGCTCGCCGCCGGTGATGCAGACGCCGTCAAGGATGCCGGTTCGCTTCTTCAGGAACGCGAAGAACGCCTCCTCGGTCATCTGCGGCTCGCCTGCGCCGGGCAGGACGAGCGAGCCGTTCTGGCAGAAGGGGCAGCGGAAATTGCAGCCGCCCAAAAAGACCGTGCAGGCTGTTTTTTCGGGAAAATCGAGCAGGGATAGCTTTTGTAGTCCGAATATTTGCATAATGTGTCCTCTCTGTAATATATAAATATAGGAAGATATTTATTTGTACCCCGCTTTTTGGGCGTCGCGCCGAGGCAAAAAGGGGTGTGCGGCGGGCGGATGTGCGCTGCGGTCCGCACAACCGCTTCGGCGGGATGCGCATTGTCTGCGTGCGGAAGCCGCCGTGCGGCCGCGCGGCGGCTTCCGCCGGACGGGCTGCGCATAGAAGAACAGCAGGGCCTTTTCGGCTTTCTGTACGGCCCGGCGCAGCGAAGCCGCGCAGACGCGAAGGGCGGCTGTATGCAGTTCAGCGTTCAGTATTATCGCAGCGGCTATCGTGAAGTCCCAGAGTTTTTCGCGCTCGCGGCGCGGAAAACTTGAATAGCCGCTGCACAAACTTTTATATCGTATTATACTCTATGCGGCTATTATAACGCACGATGCTCGGCGTTTCCGCGCCGTAGGCGCGGAAACGCGAATAGCCGTCGCACGATACGCAGCATCCAGCTATGCTCTATGCGGCTATTATACGCGCTGTGAAGTCCCAGAGTTTTTCGCGCCGTTGGCGCGGAAAACTTGAATAGCCGCCGCACAAGCTTTTATATCGTATTACTCAATGCGGCTATTATAGCACATCTGCGGCAAAAAGGGAAGAGGAAAGACGCCGGCTCTGTATTGCGGCGCCTTAAAACGCATATGAAAAAAATTCGACTTTTTTTGAAAAACATATGGACATATTTGTTTTGGCATGATAAAATAAAATGCGGTTGCTTGGGGTCGGCGCGTTTGTGTCGGTTTGATGCGCGGGCTCCGAAGCGAAAAATTTTATTCTTCTAAAGAAGGAGCAGAACACACAATGAATCTTTCGGTAGCACTCGGCTTGGTCATCATAGCCGCGCTCGCCGCGCTCTGCTACGCAGCTTTTTCCTTTTTTAAGGTCAAAAAGCTCGAGGAGGGCACGGACCGGATGCAGGAAATCGCCGCGGCCATCCGCCTCGGCGCGAATACCTTCATCCGCTACGAGTACAAGATCCTCATCGTCGTCGTCCTCGTCGTCGCAGTCGTTCTCGCGCTGCTGATCTCGTGGCAGGCGGCCGTCGCCTTTATCATCGGTACGGTGATGAGCGGCGCGGCCGGTTACGTCGGCATGAAAATCGCCACCTACGCCAACGTCCGCGTTTCGAATAAGGCGCGCGTGACGGGCGAGCTGGGCGAAACGCTCAAGGTCGCGTTCCGCGGCGGCTCGGTCATGGGCCTCTGCGTCGGCGGCTTTGCGCTGCTCGGCATCTTCCTTGTTTATCTGATCTTCGGCGTCGCGCTCGGGCAGATGGACGAGGTCGTCACCGGCGCCGCCGCGGAAACCTGGAACCTGTTCGGTCTGGAGGCCGGCTTCACGATGACGCTTTCGTCCTATGCGCTCGGATGCTCGATCATCGCGATGTTCAACCGCGTCGGCGGCGGCATTTACACCAAAGCGGCGGATATGGGCGCCGACCTGGTCGGCAAAACCGAAGCGCATATCCCCGAGGACGACCCCCGCAACCCCGCCACGATCGCGGACAACGTCGGCGATAACGTCGGCGACGTCGCCGGTCTCGGCTCCGACCTGCTGGAAAGCTACGTCGGCGCGATTATGTCCGCCGTCATCCTCGCCATCGAGGTCTTCCGCAACAGCCTCACCTTTACCGACGAAACGCTGCTGCGCGGTATGATGCTGTTTCCGATCGCGTTCGCCGGCGTGGGCATCCTCGCCTGCGTCATCGGCATCGCCTCGCTGCTGATGAAGAAAAAGCTCTCCGAAAACCCGCACAGAGAGCTGAATATGTCCACCTGGATCGCCGCAGGTACGACGATCGTGTTCGGCGGACTGCTGACCTACTTCTGCTTCTCCGGCACGGACGCGGCGGTGCTGAAATCCGCCGGCTTCGGCGCGGGCTTCCTCTCTCCGTGGTTCTCCGCCGCCATCGGCGTCGCTGCGGGCATCATCATCGGCGTGATCGCCGAGTATTACACCAGCTACGATTATAAACCGACAAAGAAAATCGCCGAAGCCTCGGTTGAAGGCTCGGCGCTCACCATCACGCAGGGTCTGGCGCTCGGTATGCGCTCCTGCATGGCGCCGGTCGTCGTGCTCGGCATCGCCATTTACGGCTCCTACGTCGTCTGTGGTATGTACGGCGTCGGCATCGCCGCCATCGGCATGCTGTCCTTCGTGTCCGCGACCGTCTCGGTCGATACATACGGCCCGATCTCGGATAACGCCGGCGGCATCTCCGAGATGAGCGGTCTCGACAAGGGCGTGCGCGACATCACCGATAAGCTCGACTCGGTCGGCAACACCACCGCCGCCATCGGCAAGGGCTTTGCCATCGGCTCGGCCGCGCTGGCCACCCTGTCGATGATGTCCTCCTACCTCTACTCGTTCACCGAGGCGGGGCAGAGCATCCTTCTGAACCTGATCGACCCGATGACCCTCGCCGGCGCGCTGGTCGGCGCGGCGCTGCCCTTCCTGTTCTCCGGTATGCTCATCGACGCCGTGGCCAAGGCCGCGCGCAAGATGGTCGTGGAGGTTCGCCGCCAGTTCCGCGAGATCAAGGGTCTGCTGCAGGGTGAGGTTCTGCCCGACTACAAGACCTGCATCGAGATTTCCTCGCAGGGCGCGCTCAAGGAAATGCGCGTTCCCGCAGTGATGGCCATTCTGTTCCCGGTGGTCTGCGGCTTCCTCTTCGGCGCATGGTTCGTCGGCGGCCTGCTCATCGGCGCGACGATCTCCGCGATTATGCTCGCCATCTTCACCGGCAACGCCGGCGGCGCGTGGGACAACGCGAAGAAGTATGTCGAGACCGGCGCGATCGAGGGCCACGGCAAGGGCTCGCCCGCGCATGATGCGGCCGTCGTCGGCGATACGGTCGGCGACCCGCTCAAGGATACGGTCGGCCCGTCGCTGGACATCCTCATCAAGATTATGTCCGTCGTTTCGCTCGTCACGGTTATCGTGTTCCAGAACTATAACCTTGTCGATTGGATCAAAACGCTGTTCTGAAGCGTCTGAAATAGGCCGCCGCGCGGGGTTTACCCGCGCGGCGGCCTTTTTTCTTCGGGATATGCGCCGACGCTTTTCTTAGGGACGAAAAACGTGTTCCGCATCGCGCCCTCCGGCTCTAAAAGCCGGATTTTCTTTTCGATGCCGCCCGCGTAGCCCGTCAGGCTTCCGTTCGCGCCGACGACGCGGCGGCAGGGGACGAGGATCGAAATCCTGTTTTTTCCGACCGCGCCGCCCACCGCCTGCGCGGACATATGGGAAGGCCGCGCCTGCGGGCCAGCCGCGTCTGCGTGCCGGCCGCGCCTGCGCGCCAGCCGCGCCGCCAGCTCGCCGTAGGTCGTCGTGCTGCCGTAGGGGATGCCGCAGAGCAGCTCCCATACCTCGTTCCGGAACGCGCTGCCCGTGAAGTGCAGCGGCGGGCAAAAGTCCGGCTCCCGTCCCGAAAAATAGATATCCGGCCAGCGTTTGGCCTCGGCCGGCACCGAATGTTTGTCCAATGAAGGGGCGAAGTATTTCTGCCCTTGAAACCAAAGCCCGGTCAGGCCGGTTTCGTCCGCCGCGAGCAGAATGCCGCCGAGCGGGGATTCGCAGCGGCTCGTGTACCGCATCGTCAGCCCTCCTTTCCGCATCCGCCGCGGATGCGGCTTACCGAAGCGCTTTCGCTTTTCATCGGTGCGGCCTGCCTTTCCTGTTTGGAGAATGCCCGTCCCGAGCGGGACGGCAGCGTTTTATTTTTCGCGTTCTCCCGCCGTCCGCTTGACAAGCCGTACTGCGGTGTGCTACAATATCTAAAAACGGTCGGACAAACAAACCGGCACGAAAGGAATGCGTTTTGCCATGAAGGATCAGAAAACACTCGCTTATATAAATCTGTTCGGCATCCTCGGCGCGCTCGGCAAGCTCGCAGAGCTGGACGACGCCGCCCGCGCGCTGCTGACGGGCATCAAGCCGATTGCGCTCGGCATCGCCGTCAGCGGCGGCCCGCACGCCACCCTCCGCTTTGCGGACGGCGGCTGCACCCAGACCGAGGGCGTCGACCGCTGCGACATCAAGCTCGCCTTTTCGACGGCCGAGAAGTTCAACGGGATGATCGACGGCACCGTCACGCCGATTCCGCGCAAGGGCTTTACGCATATCGGCTTTTTGACGGGGACGTTCGTCAAGCTCACCGATATTCTGACCCGCTATCTGCGGCCGTCGGCGGAGGATTTGGCGGACGAGCGCTTCTTCGAGGTCTCGACGACGCTGATGCTCTACGTCATCGCCGGCGCGGTCGCGCAGATCGGCAACCACGACGAGGTCGGGCGCTTCTCGGCCTCCAACATCGTCGACGGCGACGTGCTGCTTTCGATCAAGGGCGGGCCGCAGGCCACCGTCACGGCCAGGGACCATGTCCTCTCCTTCCGCCGCGAGGGGACGGCGAACCCGCGCGCGGTAATGGAATTCGCGTCGATCCGTCTGGCGCGCGACCTGTTCGACGGCAGGGTCAACGCGATGGCCTGCATCGGCCGGAAGGAAATCACCGTCGGCGGCGTCATCTCGATGCTGGACAACGTCAACCGCATCTTGGACCGCGTGGCGCTGTATCTCGCCTGAACGGCCGGAAGGGAGAAGGAAAATGGAACACAAAACCTATACATACGAAAACAGCCGCAGGCTCTTTGAACGCGCGCTGAAGGTCATCCCCTCGGGCGTGTACGGCCATCAGGGGCCGGCGGAGGGCTGCTTCATCCCCGTGGACGCGTTCCCGTTCTTTTCCGAGCGGGCGCAGGGCACCTATTTCTGGGACGCCGACGGCAACCGCTTCATCGACTATATGTGCGCCTACGGGCCGAATATCTTGGGCTACGGCGACCCCGACGTCGACGAGGCCGCCCGCAGGCAGCGCGAGAAGGAGGACTGCGTCACCGCGCCCTCGCCCGTGATGATCGATTTCGCCGAGCTGCTCGTCGATACCGTGCAGACGGCCGACTGGGCCTTCTTCGCCAAAAACGGCAACGACGTCACCACGCTGGCGGTGATGACCGCCCGCGCGTTCACCCGCCGCAAGAAAATCGTCTTTTTCAAGGGCTATTATCACGGCGTCTCGCCCTGGACGCAGAAAATCGACTATTCCGGCGTTCTCAAGGAGGACGTCTGCAACAACCTTTACGCCGACTGGAACGATTTCGAGGGACTGGAGGCGCTGTTTGAAGCGCATAAGGGCGAGATCGCCGCGGTCATCTCGCAGCCGTATATGCACGGCAACTTCGCCGACAACGAGCTGCCGGCCGACGGCTTCTGGCAGAAGGTGCGCAGGCTCTGCACCGAGCAGGGCGCGCTGCTGATCGTCGACGACGTGCGCGCCGGCTTCCGCCTGAGCCTTGCGGGCAGCGACAGCTATTTCGGCTTCGAGGCGGATTTGATCTGCTTCTGCAAGGCCATCGCCAACGGCTATAACGTCTCCGCGCTCTGCGGCAAGGACTTTTTGAAGAACACCGTCAGCGGCATCTCGTTTACGGGCAGCTATTGGCTTTCCGCCGTGCCGTTTGCGGCCGGCATCGCCTGTCTGGAGAAAATGAAAAAGCTGAACCTGCCCGAGCTGCTCATCGAGAAGGGGAAGCGGCTGACCGACGGCCTGACCGCCGCCGCCCGCAAGCATGGCTACGACCTGCGCGCGTCGGGCATGCCCTCGCTCTTTTATCTGCGCATCGCCGACGACGATAACCTGATGACGCATCAGCGCTTCATCGCGGAGATGGTTCGGCGCGGGGTGTATATGACCAATCACCACAACCATTTCATCAACTACGCGCTCTCCGACGCGGATATCGACGAGACGGTCGAGATCGCCGACGAGGTGCTGCGGCTGCTCTAAAGCATAACGCAAAGCGGGACGGGAATGACCGTCTCGCTTCTTTTTTCGCCGTCGAAGCCGAGCACACACACGCGGTCGCTGCGCTCGTTGGCGACAATCAGCCGCTCGCCGCAGACGGCGAAGTCGCGCGGCCAGCAGCCGCCGCAGGGGAAGCGGCGCAGCAGAACCGGCCCGTCCGGGGTCGGTTTGCAGACGGCGATGACGTCGTCGCCCCGCAGGGAGACGAACAGCAGTCCGCCGTCCTCCGACAGACGGATGGCGCCCGCGTAGCTCTTGCCCGCGCAGGGGAGCGCGGTCGTGCGCAGCGCGGTGAGACGGCCGTCCGCGTAGTCGAATTCGGTGATCGAGCAGCCAAGCTCGTTGACCGCGTAGACCCGCCTGCCGTCGGGCGCGAATGTGAGATGCCGCACGCCCTGTCCCTTCGGCACGTCGGTATAAGAAACCGGCGTCAAGTCGTGGTCGTAAACGAAAACCCGGTCCAGCCCCAAATCGCAGACGAGTACGAATTTCCCGTCGGGCGTCACCAGCGCCTGATGCGGGTGGGGCGCTTCCTGCCGCGCCGGATCGGTTCCGCGGCCGCTGTGCGTGACCGTTTGCACGCCGTTCTTCGTCACGCCCGCGCTCGAATAGTCGGCGGTGTAGAAGTCGCCGTCCCGCACGTCGATGAAGCAGCTTTCCCTGCCCGTCGGGCGCTTGCCGCCGAACGGCCCGGGGACGCCGTCGGTCAGCGCCGTGTGCACGACGAAGGAATCCAGCCCGTCCCGCTCGAGCGCGGCCGCGTACAGTACGCCGCCCTCGCGCGCGGTGTACATCACGCGCCCGGCCGGCGAAAAGGCGCGCTGGGTCAGCGTCTCGCCGTCGAATGCAAAGAGCCGGACGCCGCCGTCGGGCGTACAGGAGGAAATGTATACGTTTTTCATCGCAGTTGCAGCTCCTTTTTCTGCTCGCGCGACGATCCGAATACGCGTCCCGCCGCAGCCGTCGCCTGTCCGCCGCGAAGGGCAAGAACGGCGCTCATATATAATAATATGAAAAAAGTATACCATTCCCGCACAAAAATTGCAAGAACCTCTTTACATTTTCCAACATTTCTGGTATACTGTTTCCCGAATAGGGGAGCGGGCGTCTTCACCCCGCGGAACCGATAAGGGGGAGTAGCAGGCAGTCGGCCGTTTTTTGCGGCGGGCTGTAAGCCGCGCGTCAATGCACGGCGCCGAAGGCGTCCGCGCGGTTTATAATTTGCAAGACTTTTATCGTGGCTTTGCTGTGCACGGTGAAGGTCTGTTTTTTTGGGAAAACGCGTCCGCGTATCCCAAAACGCCGCGGGCGGCGCTTCGGTCCCCGCAAATCTGTGTAAAGGCGGTTTTCCTTCCATGGCTGAGCTGTTTTCCAACTTCGGCGAAATCACCTGGCAGATGGTCGTCATGTGGTTGATCGGCGCGCTGCTGATTTACCTCGCCATCAAAAAGGATATGGAGCCGGCGCTGCTGCTGCCGATGGGCTTCGGCGCGATTCTGGTCAATATCCCCTTTTCGGGCGCCGTCGGCCCCGACGGTGCGCTGAGCATCCTGTTCGACGCCGGCATCGCCAACGAGCTGTTCCCGCTGATTTTGTTCATCGGCATCGGCGCGATGATTGACTTCGGGCCGCTGCTGTCCAACCCGAAAATGATGCTGTTCGGTGCGGCGGCGCAGTTCGGTATTTTCATCACCTTCTCCCTGTCGCGCCTGTTCGGCTTTGCGCTGGAGGACGCGGCCGCGACCGCCATCATCGGCGCCGCGGACGGCCCGACCTCGATTTTCGTGGCCAACTACTTCAATTCCTCCTACACCGGCGCCATCATCGTGGCCGCCTATTCGTATATGGCGCTCGTCCCCATCGTGCAGCCTGCGGTCATCCGCTGCATCACCACGAAAAAGGAGCGGCGCATTAGGATGGAGTACAAGCCCGCTTCGATCTCCAAAACCACGCGCATCTGCTTCCCGATTCTCATCACGCTCATCGCCGGTCTGGTCGCGCCCAAGTCGGTGGCTCTCGTCGGCTTTTTGATGTTCGGCAACCTGCTGCGTGAGTGCGGCGTGCTGAACTCGCTTTCCGAGTCGGCGCAGAAGGAGCTGGCCAACATCGTCACCATCCTGCTCGGCATCACCGTCTCGCTGAAAATGCAGGGCGAGGATTTCCTGCGCACCGAGACACTGCTGATTATGGGGCTGGGACTGGTCGCGTTCGTGTTCGACACCTTCGGCGGCGTGATGTTCGCCAAGCTCATCAACCTGTTCTCGAAAAAGAAGATCAACCCGATGGTCGGCGCGGCGGGCATCTCCGCGTTCCCGATGTCGTCGCGCGTGATCCATAAGATGGGTCTGAAGGAGGATCCGCAAAACTTCCTGCTGATGCACGCGGCGGCGGCCAACGTTTCCGGCCAGGTCGCGTCGGTCATCGCCGGCGGCCTGATCATTTCGATCGTCGAAGGCCTGCTTTGATTGCGGAAAGGATGGTATAGATATGCATATCGATTTCAACGCGTTTCTGGACAGCTTTTATGTAATGGGAATGGGGATGGCCGGCATTTTCATCGTCATCGTCGTGCTGATGCTCGTGCTCAAGGGACTGACGCTGCTGTTCCCCGAAAAGAAGGATAAAAACGAGTAAAAACGCCTCCTTCGATCCGCGGAGGAGGGGCGGGCAAGGGGTCTGCGCCCCTGCCGCGCCATCTGTTCCCCGAACGGGAGGCAAGGCTTGCCTCCCGTTTTTGTTCTTTTGGGATGGGTTTTTCTTGACAGCGGGGAAAAGGTGTGGTAGAATAGACGAAATTCTTTCGGAGGTATGGCTTTATGCGTCGTTTGTACAGCGTCGCCGTATGGCAGCCCGCTCCGGCCGTAAACGGACGGAGGCGCGGGCTTGCTTTGCCGTACCCTTTTCACCGGGACCGTCGGGGCGTCGGGGGATGCCGCTGACGGCGGGTCGGGTATACGCAGTGCGGGCCGCGCTTACGGCCTGCGCTGCTTTTTTTATTCTGCAAAAAAGGATGGGATGACCGAAAATGAATACCAAAGCGTATATAGAGGCGTTTTACGACGCCTACGACGAGGACGGCCGCCTCGCCTCCCGCCATGGCGCGGTCGAGTTCGCCGTCACGATGACGTACATCGAGCGATATGCAAAGCCGGGCATGCGCATTCTGGAAATCGGCGCGGGAACCGGCCGGTACAGCCACACGCTCGCGCGGCGCGGCTTCTGCGTGGACGCAGTCGAGCTGGCCGAGCATAACATCGAGCTTTTCCGGCGGAATACCGCCGCAGGCGAGCCGGTCACGATCCGGCAGGGCGACGCAAGGGACCTGTCGGCCTTCGCGGACGAGACCTACGACGTCACACTGCTTCTCGGCCCGATGTACCATCTGTTCACGCGCGGCGACCAGTCGGCGGCGCTGTCCGAGGCCGTCCGCGTCACGAAGCGGGGCGGCGTCGTTTTCGCGGTCTATTGCATGCGCGACGCGACCATTCTGCAATATGGCTTCGTCAGGGGGAATGTCCTTCGCTGCATCGAGCAGGGGATGCTTGACCCCGAGAGCTTCGAGACGCATTCTGAGCCGAAGGATGTTTTCGAGCTGTACCGCAGGGAGGACATCGATTTGCTGCGCGGCGCGCTTCCGGTCACGCAGCTCCATTTCGTCGCGTCGGACGGCTTCACGAACCATATACGCGAGACCGTCGACGCGATGGACGACGCGGTGTATGCCGTCTGGCTCAGATATTGCTTGGCCACCTGCGAACGGCAGGATATGGTCGGCTGCTTCCATCATACGATCGACATTTTTCGAAAAAACACATAAGGAGCGAATCGAACATGGAACACAAGGGCACAAAAGAGCTTCGTACCGAACGCCTGCTGTTGCGCCGCTTCACCCCGGCGGACGCGCAGGCGATGTACGACAACTGGGCCTGCGATGCGCAGGTGACGCGGTTTTTGACTTGGCAGCCGCACACGTCGCCGGAAGCGACCGCGGCGCTGCTCGCGGGCTGGTGCGAATCCTACGCGCGGCCGTCGTATTACAACTGGACGCTCGAATACGAGCGCCGTCCCGTCGGCAATATCAGCGTCGTACGGCTGGACGAGGCGGCGTCCTGCGCGGAGCTGGGCTACTGCCTGGGGCGGGCGTACTGGGGCAGGGGGCTGATGGCCGAAGCCGCCTCGGCGGTGATCGGCTTCCTGTTCGACGAGGCGGGCGTCCGGCGCGTCTGCATTTCCCATGCGGTGGAGAACCCGGCGTCGGGGCGGGTGGCGCAGAAATGCGGATTGACCTTCGTCGAAACGCGCCCGCAGGCTTATCGGACGTCGGACGGCATGCTCCACGACCTAAACGTGTACGCCGTGACGCACGACGAATGGGCGGCGAAAAAAATAAAGACGTAAAAGGCCCCTTGCAACAAGCGATCTTCCGAAATGCCGTCGGCCCGGCGCGCCGTCACACAAGCGTCGGCCGGCGGCGCGCAAAATATTTCAGAAAAACAGTTCCTTTCCCCCAACCTTTTCTGTTCAGTTTGCGTCTATAAGACAAGCGCTTACAAAATCGAAAATTTTTGAGCTCCGCGAAAGGAGGACGCACGTCATTTACAGAAACGAAAGCGATGAAACGCTGGTCATGCTGACGCTGGCCGGAGAACAAAGCGCGTATGAAACCCTTGTCGTCCGCCATCAGAGGGCGGTGATGGCCTCTGCCGTTTCCGTAACGCACAATCAGCATATGGCGGAGGATGCGTCGCAGGACGCCTTTGTCACCGCATGGATGAAATTGGACACCCTGCAGGACGGCAGGAAATTCAGCGCTTGGGTGTGCCGTATTGCGAAAAACTGCGCCTTGAATATGGTAAGGCGCTTTCGCAGCTATCTGCCTTTTGAAGCCCTGGAAAACCTGGCCTTCGACGACGGGCAGCGGCAGAACCCCGCCGAGCTGTACGCATTGGCCGAAGAAAGAGACGAACTGAACGAAAGCATCGGAAAGCTGCCGCAGAAAGTAGGAGAGATCATCCGGCTGCATTACTTTGAAGGACTCTCTATCGCGGAAATCGCAGGCCGGATGCGTATTTCCGAGGGTACGGTGAAATGGCAGCTTCACGACGGCAGAAAACGAATTCGAAAGGGGCTGTGTGCAATGAACGAAAAATACAACGATACGCTGGTGCAGCGTGTGATGAAAAAGGTCGCCGAGCTTCGGCTGTGGCAATTCAAAAACGACAAAAGCGGGTTTGAGGCCGTATACCGGGACGTTCTGCGCGAGGTGGAGGAGCTGCCCGAGTCGCAGGACAAAAGTTATGCGCTTGCCGATGTGCTGCTTTGCGGCTGGTGGTGGCTGCCCGGCGAAAAAAACGACGCGCTTCTCAAAAGAATTGCCGACGCCGCAATAGAGGGAAAAAACGAGGAGGCGATGACCTTCATCGTCATTAAGGAAGATTCGAGGTTCTGGGGAAGCGCAAAAATCGATTTCATGCGCTCCGAGCAGATTCCCCGCCTTGAACAGGCCGGCTTTCGGCAAACGCTCGGACGGGAATACTTTTGGCTCGGCTATTATGCCTTCCGCGAGGGACGGACGGAGGAGGGAGAGCAAGCCTATAGCAAGGTGCGCGAAATCCTCACCGAAGCGGACGCCTATTACCATATGGTGCCCTATGCAAGAAGGATGGAAGAGGCGCTTTCTGCGGCCTATAAGGACAAACACGCGTATTCGTACCGCATCGGAACTGCCTCGTATGAATTCCGCTATGCGGACGGGTCGCTGAGATTCTGGAAAGACGATATGGTCGAAGAGGGGGCTTTGGAGTCCATTGACTTTGAGAGCAGCTACGTTTTCCGAAACGCCGCCATCTGCGACGGCAGGTTCTTTGCCGACCTGAAGCCCGGAGGGTCCTTTACGGCCTCCGACGGCTCGACGCTTACCTTTGAAGCCGATCACGAAACCGTGCATACGCCTGCGGGAACCTTTACAGGCTGTCAGCTTTGGGTTGCCGTGCACACAAGCTGGCGGCACAAATCGGTTTTCAAAACCTACTACAAGGACGGCGTGGGGATTGTCCGGCAGGAGCATATCGCGGACGGCGTCGGGGACGTGCGGCTGCTTTCGTCGTATCATATTGCCGGCGGAAGGGGACTGCTCCCGATGGCGCGGGGCAACAGGTGGGAGTACGCCGCGGCATATCCCGCGTCCGTCATTCGGACGGAGCTGCTCTATGAGGTTTCGTTTGCGGACGAAACGAGGGTCCTGCTGACGTCCTTTGCCGATACCGAGCGAATGCGGTATGATGAAAACGCGTGGGCGGATATGGTCCAGCAGATCGCAAACGATTATTTTGATCCGAATACCGGAAAGGTCTGCGACGTGACGCATGCCGTGGAGCGCGCGGAGCTGCTTGCCAAAACCCCCGTGGAAAAAGCGCACAGCAGAGCGGCGGCCTCGGTCGCGCGCAGGATTATGGCGACAGACCCCGAATACAATCCGCAGCATACGGCTTCCGGGCATTGGAACTTCTTCGAACGCCGGATGGTATGCGAAAAAAACGGCGCTGTTTGTCTGTCGGGCTACGACAGCCGCTGGAGCTTTGAACTGAAGGACATAGACGATAGGGGGCCTTCGGAGTCGTCGCTCCTGTTCAACGATATTCTGGGGATTTTGCAGGACGCGGCAAAATGTATCTGGTCGGAGGAATGGCGTATAGGCGCGTCCCCCATCGTGGAGTATGACTGGAACGACTGTGTGGTCAAAACGCAGCTTCTGTGCGAGGACGGCGGCACGGTCGCAACGAAAGCGGGCATATTCGAGCACTGCCTCAGACTCACTATGGAAATCAGCGGGTTCATCGACGGCTGGGCCTACCGCGCGGGCAAAAAGGTTTACTACTTTGCCGACGGCGTCGGCATCGTCCGCACCGAAAACGAATACCGCGGACAAACGACCGTGTATGAGCTGACGTCGTATACAGGCGAGGGCGAGGGCTATATGCCGCTGGCCGACGGTATGCTTCGCCGCTATGACGCGCTTGACCTTGCCGACGGCTTTGTAGGCGCTGCGGAGTACAGCTATGTTGCCGATGAGAACGGCGACATCGTGATTTTCGCCGACCGCACCGGCATTCGCGTGCTTCCCCCGCCGGTCACCCGGTACGGCGCGATACAGGGGGAGGAAGCGGAGCGCCGCCTGTGGGAGCAGGGAAAGTGGAAGGAAACGCATCTGAAGCACAGCGAAAACAATTTTCATATTATGCTTCATTTCCTTGCAAGACCGGGATGGCATGCCTATGACTCGAGCCGGTCAATCGGCATCTGCGCGCATCATATGGCGCTTATGGAATCCTTCGGCGGCAAAGACGGCGTTCCGCCGGCGTGGAACGGGGTTTACGGCTGGCATGCACTGGTCAAGGCGTCGGCGTACTTTGTCAAGGGCGAGAAGGAGGAAGGCTATCGATGTCTGGAGCTTGCCTGTCGGCACTATGAAAAGCACTGCGCGGCCAAGGACGGCGATTTGCTGCAGCTTGGCAGCGCCGAGCTGTTCGGGGACATCCGATATGTCAAGGGTCGGGAAACGCTCCTTCTGCCGGACGGCGCAGGCGCGCCGGTTTCCTACGGTTACAGGCTTGACCCGGACGCGGCCAATTTGTACCATTGCATCAGCGCCTGGGGATGGTTCGACTCCGTAAGAAACGAGGAACGCTTCAAGGCGTATGTCGATCGGGCGCGCAAATTGGCGGTAGCCGGCCGGTAAGCGGTCTATGCCGTCGGGAGCAAATGCTGCTCCCGACGGCATTTCGCTTTTTCGGGCAAAGACCGCTGCTGCCCGGTCTGCGTATCCCGATTCGTGCCGCGGTCAACGGCAAGGGCGGCGTATGGGTATGGGAAATATGGAAAATATGAAGGTATGGAGAATTGGAGAACATGGAAACGGCCGCGTCCGCATTTCTTATGCGGCGGGGAAGCCGGCGTCGGGGCGGGCGGCGAAGAAACGCGGATTGACTTTCGTCGAAGCGCGCCCGCCGGCCTGTCGGACGTCGGACGAAAGGCTGCATGACGAATGGGCGGGAAAAGAAAGGCGCAAAAAAGCCCGAAGGCAGGGAAAATGCCTTCGGGCGCGCACACAGGCTCCCGTAACTATAACACGCCGCCGGGCTGTCAACGCTTTTTCCAAAAGAGGCTTGGAAAAGCAATGCGACTTATGTGATTTGCACATTACATTTTGAAAAAGCGGGTGTGTGCATAGCCATCCTCCGCAGATTTTCCAATCCCGTCCGGCCTGCGCTCCGGCAGAAGCGCCTTGCGTCGGCCGGCGTTTGGCCGCTTGGGGACGTTCGGGCGGCCGAGCTGCCGCGGGCGTATTGGGCGCCGTGGGCGGATGGGCAGCCATGGGTAAATCGTTTGTCGTGGGCAAATGTGTGCCGTGGGCAAATGTGTGCCGTGGACGGCATGATTGCTGTGTGCGGCTTGGCAGGCGCAGGCGGATTTTTTGCGGGTGTATATGCGGCCGAAAATTTCCCCTGCGGTATGTCGTTCGGCGGGGCGGGCGGACGGCGGCTATGGCAGCGGCTGCGGCGGGGACATATACTGTCTCCGAAATACCTCTTTGCTTTCATCGCGCAGAGGGTAGCGCTTCGGAATGCCCTTGAGAGCGGGGACGCTGTGTGCCGTCGAATCGCTTGCCGCAGCCCGTGACGGGCGTAAAGCTGTTCTTATCGGTGCAGGGGCGGCCGCCGAACGATGGCAGCCGTTGTCACGGCGTCCGGCAGGCGCTCGTCTGCACGCCGCCAGCCGGCAAGGGTCGGCGCGCGTCCACGGTCGGCGTCGTTTCCGACGCCGACCGTGGACGCGCGCCCTCTCCCTCCGATGTGCGGTGCCTTTTGCCGGTCTGTATCGTCCGCAGCCGTCGGGCGGCGCAGGGCGTATAAGCTGCGTATAAACAGTTGCCCTTTTTGCGCTTGTGAAAATGCGGGTGCTGCATACTCGACGGCGGCAAAGCCGCCGTCGAGTATGCAGCGATGAATAATGCTTGATTTGATGAGAGTGAATAAAGGTGCCTTATAATGCGGTTCTTATGCTCTTTGGCAAGGCTGACGGAAGGAGCATAAAATCATACATTTTGGTTTATGAAATCCCAATTGTCATCATCCAGCAGGTCTTTCACTTCCACATTTAACGCGTCCGCTATGTTAAACAATACTTCAATCGTAAAGTTACACGCCAGCTTCGGCGCTTCAATGGAGCTTAAAAGGGAACGGCTGATTTCTGCTTTTTCAGCCAGAGCGGTCTGCGACATCCCTCTCCATTTTCGAATTGCTCCGATTTTGATGCTGATTTGCCGGAGTCGTTTCTGATTTTTTTCTATTGTTATCTTTTTCATTCTTTTTCTCCCCCCTTGCATTGTGCGTATTTGCTGAGTTGAATGTATTATAACACATCTTTTGCAAGAATTCATGTTTTGCACCTTATAAGGTTCATATAAATTTTATATGGCCTTATAATGTTCATGTTTGGGGTAATTTTACGGTAAAAAGGACTCTGAAAAAGCATATGGAACCGATTAGCGATTCGGGTACAGACAACAAAAAAATGAAAAGAAGTGCGATTGCCATGGAAAGCGCGGAAAAAGCCGTGTCCGAAGCGCTTCCCAGCACTTCAAAGCCGCTTTTCGATGCGTACGAGGAGGCCATCGAGCAATATGTGCTGGACTCGTCCGAGCAAGCCTTTTTCGACGGCTTCTGCATCGGGCTGCGCATCGCCGTGGAAGTGTATACCGAGGCGGCGCAGGGCGCTTAAGCCCTTTCGCGCGCCAACCGGCGGCCGTCGCAGCCGAAACCGCACGGGCAGCGCCGTAAAGCGGCGCTGCCCGTTAAGAAAATATGTATATGCAGATAGATGAACGCAGATAAGCAAACGCGGGCAGGCCAGCGCAGATCGGCAGATGCGGACAGACAGTTCGCACCGTGTGCGGCTTTCCTTTGGACGGCGGGTGCTGCGCTGCACAAAAAAGAGGCTCCGCGATTGCGGAGCCTCTGGTGACCCGTACGAGAATCGAACTCGTGTTACCGCCGTGAAAGGGCGGTGTCTTAGCCGCTTGACCAACGGGCCGTTTGCCGCGCCCGCCGTCTGTCCCCGCGAAGCGGGGACAGACGGCGGGCGCGATGGTAGCGGAAATAGGACTTGAACCTATGACCTGTCGGGTATGAACCGAATGCTCTAGCCAACTGAGCTATTCCGCCGCTGCGCGCACATACTTATCGTATATAGCTTTGCTATTATACCAGTATTTTATCCGTTTGTCAAGCGCAATGCGCGAAATTTGCAAAAAATGTTTGCGCGTCCCTCTTGCCTGACGGCGTTCGGGGTGTTATAATGAGATATATGCTTTTTCGTCAGACGGGAAAGGAACGATTATGACCGAAGCTTTTGTCCGGCATGAATCCGGCGTACAATATCTGACCTCGCCGCTGCTGGACGCGCACGGCGTGCCGCATCTGTTTTCGCTGCGCGGCGGCGGCGTCTCGGCGGGCGTGTTCGCATCGCTCAATTTCGCGCAGGGGAGCGGCGGGCTGCGCGACACGGCCGAAAACGTGCTGGAAAACCACGCGCGCGCGGCCGCCGTGTTCGGGCTGCCGGTTTCGCGGGTCTGCCGCTCGTACCAGACGCACAGCCTTACGGTGCGCCTTGTCGACGACCGCGACGCGGGCCGCGGCCTGACGCTGCCGCCCTTTGACGGGGGCGTAGACGGACTGTACACCCGAACGCCTGCGCTGCTGCTGTCGGTGCGGTATGCCGACTGCGTGCCCGTGCTGCTCTGCGACCGGAGAAGCGGCGCGGTCGCCGCCGTGCATTCGGGCTGGCGGGGCACGCTCGGCGGCATCACGGCGAACGCCGTCCGCGCGCTGACGGCCGGCGGCGCCGACGCGGCGGATATTCTCGCCGCCATCGGGCCGTGTGCGCGGCGCTGCTGCTACGAGGTCTCCGCCGAGCTGTACGACGCGTTTGTGCGGAAGGACGGCGCGCTGCGTGCGGCTTTCACGCCGGCCGGAACGGCGGGGAAGTATCTGCTCGACCTGCCGGCGGTCATCCGCGCGGATTTGCGGCGGCTGGGCGTAAGCGACGCGCAGATTTCCGACTGCGGCGTCTGCACGATCTGCGGCGGCGACGATTATTTCTCGCACCGTGTGATGGGCGAAAACCGCGGCACGATGGCCGCGTTTATCAAAATGCCGGAGAAAGGATACGAAAAACTATGCCATTGAAGGTTTTCCACTGCGCCGACCTGCACCTCGACGCGCCCTTTTCCCTGTTCACGCCCGGGGAGGCCGACCGCCGCCGCATCGAGCTGCGCAGCGCGTTCACGTCCGCCGTCCTCTTCGCCCGCTCCAACGGGGCGGATATATTCATCATCTCCGGCGATTTGTTCGACGGCGACTATGTCACGCGCGACACCTGCGAGCTGCTCGCCGGGCAGTTCGCCTCCTTTCCCACTTGCCGCTTTTTCATCGCGCCGGGCAACCACGACCCGTATAACGACGCGTCGCCCTACAAGCGCGTCGCATTTCCGGACAACGTACATATTTTCACCGGCGAAAAGGAGCGCGTGCGGCTCGACGAGCTGGGCGTGGACGTATACGGCGTGGGCTTCACGGGCAAGACCTGCCTTTCCTCGCCGGTGGTCGGCTATCCGGCGCTCGACAAGGGGCGGCTGAACCTGCTCGTCTGCCACGGCGACGTCGGCGTGCCGCTGTCCACGAACGGGCCGATTACGAAATCCGAAATCGCCGCCTCGGGCTTTGATTACATCGCGCTCGGCCACATCCACGCGCCGAGCGGCCTGCTGCGCGAGGGCGGCACCGTATACGCCTACCCCGGCTGTCTGGAGAGCCGCTCGTTCGACGAGCCGGGCTATCACGGCGCGCTGTTCGGAGAATTGACGAAGGAATCCAACGGCCTGCGCTTCGTCCGCTTCTCCAAGCGCCGCTATGAGCGCGCGGCCGTGGACGTCGGCGGCTGCGCGGACAAGGCCGAGGCGGTCGAGCGCATCCGCGCCGGCATCCGCCGCTACACCGAGGACACCGCTCTGCGGCTGACGCTGACCGGCGAGGTGGCGGACAGCTTCCTCATCACGCCGGCGGACATCGGCCGCGGCTGCGAATATCCGTGGCATATCGAGATCGTCGACAAAACCTTCCCCGCGCCCGACTACCTTGCGCTCGAGCGCGAATCGACGCTGCGCGGCGTGTTTTATTCCAAAATGAAGGCCTGCATCGAGGCCGCCGAGCCGGACAGCGAGGAATATTTCGTCGCGCTCAGCGCGCTCAAGTACGGACTCGGCGCGCTCAACGACCGCGGCATCAACGATTTCGGAGGTGAGGGCCGATGATGGCGACCAGAATCGAACGCATCGAAATCGGCGCGTTCGGCTGCCTGTCCGACGTCGTGCTCACGCCGGCGTCGGGCGTCAATCTCCTAGAAGCGCCGAACGAGGCGGGCAAGAGCACGCTGGCGGCCTTTATCAAGTTTGTGCTGTACGGCTTTTCGTCCACGCGCAGCCAGTCGATTGCAGAAAACGAAAAAAAGCTCTATATGCCGTGGAACGGCACGCGCGCGTCCGGCAGTCTGGTCGTCGTCTGCCCGAGCGGCTCGTTCCGGGTCGAGCGGACCTACGACCTGCCGTCGAAGGAGCATGTGGAGATTGTCAACCTGCAAACCCGCAAGCCGGTTTTCCAGTCGCTCGTCCCCGGCGAGGTGCTGTTCGGCGCGCCCGAGGAGCTGTTCGTCAAAAGCGCCTACTTCCGCCAGCTTTTTCAGAGCAAAAACGGCGACGACGCGCTGGCCGAGCAGGTGCAGAACATCCTCTTTTCCGCCGACGAGCGCATCAGCGCCGAAAAGGCGCAGAAGCGGCTGCGCGAGGCCAAGGCCGAGCTGCGCAACGCGCAGAACCGCGGCGTCATTCCCGAGCTGGAAGGCAAGCTCGCCAGCTATCAGGCCGAGAGCGAGCGCGGCACGGCGCTGAACGACCGCATCCGCGTCTGCAACGAAACGATCACCAAAAACACTACCGAGCTTACGCGCGACCGTGAGAAGCTCGAGCGCCTGCAGGACGAGCGGCGCAACATCGAGAAATACGCCGCGCGCACGCAGCTTGAACGCCTCCGCGCCGTCGACGCCGCCGAGGCCGAGGCCAAGCGGCGCTACGACAGCGCCGCCGCCGAGTTCTCCGGCGCGGACATCCCCGACACCTCCGCCGTCAAGGAGCTGATGAACGACAACGCGCAGTATATGGCGATGCTCAAGGAGCGCGACCGGCTCGCCTACGAAAGCCGCACGGCGACCGATGCGTATGAGGCCACCGCCGCCGTCTGCGCGCGCTGGGCGGGCGAGGAGCCGGCCGTCCGCGCCGCGCTCGCGCGGGAAAAGCGCCTTTTTCCGACGTTTCTGCTCCTCGGCGTAGGGCTTTTGGCGTTCGGAATCGCCTGCTTTTTCCTGCCGAAGTTGGGGGCGATCTTCGGCGGCGCCGCACTGGCGCTCGGCGCAGCCGGCCTGCTCGCCGCGCTGCCGGTCAAGCGCCGCGCCCGCGCGCTGCCCGCAAAGTTCGGCTATGCGGATAAAAAGGAGCTGCTCTGCGCGCTCAGCGAGCTGCCGCAGATCCGCAAGCAGTGCGAGTTGGAGGAGCGCCGCGCCTACGAGCTGAACGCCCGCTACGGCGAGAGCATCAGCCGGTGCGGTGAAATGGAGTCGAGCATCGCCGCCCGCATCCGGCGCTACCGCAGCGAAAAGGACGACGGCAGCACCGCCGAGCTGCTCGACCGCCTGCTGAACCTTTCCGGCGAAATCAGCGCGCTCTCCGCCGCTTACGAAAGCGCGCGCCGCGCGCGGACGGAGGCGTTCGACGGGGTGGACGTCGAGGGGCTGCGCACGCTCGCCGAGGGCGCGCAGCCGCCCCCGCGGCCGGCCGCCGACGTGGACCGCGAGATTCGCTTCCACACGCAGAAGATCGATTCGCTGAACGAGATCGTGCGTCGGGCCGAGCGGGAAAAGGCCGCGCTCGAGGCGCAGTCGCCCGACCTTGCGGCGCTGCGCGGGCAGATGTCCGCCGTCGAGCATACGCTTCGCGCCGCCAACCGCCGCTTCGCCGCGCTGCAGCTTGCGCTGACCGTGATGGACGAGGCCTCCACATATATGCGCAGCACCATCGCGCCCAAGCTGACCGAATACGCGTCCGAATGCTTCCGCACGGCGACCGTCGGGAAATACGACCGCCTGCTGCTCGATACCCGGATGGGGATGACCGTGGAAACCCCCGCGCAGCAGAGTCTGGACTACCTCTCCTCGGGCACGAAGGACAGCGCCTACCTCTGCCTGCGGCTGGCGCTGCTGCGGCTGCTCTACGCGCAGTCCGCGCAGCCGCCGATGGTGCTGGACGACGTGTTCGCGCGGCTGGACGAGAAGCGCCTGCTGGCGCTGCTCTCCGTCCTCGCACGCACGGCCGCGGAAAACGGGACGCAGGTTTTCCTGTTCACCTGCGGCGCGCGCGAACGGCTGCTGCTGGACAAGCTCGGCGAGCCGTACACCCGTCTGGACTGGCCGTCCGCAAGGAAATAATGTCCGATGCATTTTAAGAAAATCACACGATATATCTTATAGGAAGGAGCTGGAGGGATGGAACTGTCGCTGCAATCCCCGCTGCATGCGCTGCAGGGCGTCGGCGAGACGCGCGCGGCCGCGTTTGCGCGCCTCGGACTGCACAGCGTGCGGGATCTGCTGCTGTTCTTTCCGCGCGCCTATGAGAACCGCGGCGACGTGCGCGCCGTGGCCGAGACGCAGGACGGGCAGCTCTGCTCGCTGCTGCTGCAAATCGACGCAAAGGCGCCCGAGGGACGCACGCGCACCGGCCTGACGGTGACCAAGCTCGCCGCCTCCGACAACACGGGCGCGATCAATCTGACCTTCTTCAACCAGCCGTGGCTGACCAAATCGCTGCGGCAGGGGCTGCATTACCGCTTTTACGGGCGCGTCGTGTTCGGTATGTACGGGCGGGAGATGACCAACCCCGTCACCGAGCCGCTGCTGCCCGGCGGACGGCTGCCCGACGTGGTGCCCGTCTATCCGCTGACCCGGGGGCTGACCGGCAAGGCCGTGGCGGACACGGTCCGCCGCGCCCTGCCGCTGGCCGAGGCGCTGCCCGAGCTGATTCCCGAGCCGCTTCGCGCGGAATATAGGCTTCTGCCCTTCGCCGAGGCCGTGCGGGGGCTGCATTTTCCGGCTTCGATGGAGGCGCTGGAGCAGGCGCGCCGCACGGTCGCGTTCTCCGAGATGCTCGTGTTTCAGCTTGCTATGCGCGAGCTGCGCGCGGGCAGCCGTGCGAAGCCCGCTTACCCGATGCAGCTCAAGGGGGCGGGCTCGGCCGCCTTTTTCCGCGCGCTGCCCTTCCGCCTCACCGGCGCGCAGGAGCGGGCGATTCGGGAAATCTTCAGCGATATGACGAGCGGACAGGCGATGATGCGGCTTGTGCAGGGTGACGTCGGCAGCGGCAAGACGGCCGTGGCCGCCGCCGCGATTTACTTCGCCGTCAAAAACGGCTGTCAGGCGGCGATGATGGCGCCGACCGAGGTCCTCGCCGCGCAGCATTACCGCTCGCTTTCGGCGCTGCTGGCGCCGTTCGGCTTCCGCGTGGAGCTGCTGTCCGGCTCGCTGACGAAGGCGCAGAAGAACGACGTCCACAGCCGGCTGCAAAGCGGCGAGATCGACGTGGCGGTGGGGACGAACGCGCTCATCCAGCCGGGCGTGCATTACCGCCGGCTCGGGCTGGCCGTCACCGACGAGCAGCACCGCTTCGGCGTCATCCAGCGCGCGGCGCTGGTCAACAAAAGCACCGAGGAGGACGCCGCCGGCCCGCAGACGCACACGCTTGTCATGTCCGCCACGCCGATCCCGCGCACGCTCTCGCTGATTCTCTACGGCGACCTCGACGTTTCCGTGCTGGACGAGATGCCGCCCGGCCGGATGAAGGTCGACACCTTCCTCGTGGACGGCAGCTACCGCGCCCGCATCGAATCGTTTATCCGCAAGCAGCTCGACGCCGGACGGCAGGCGTTTATCGTCTGCCCGCTGGTCGAGGAAAACGGCGAGTCGGACGACAAAAAGGCCGTCACCGAGTACGCCGAACGCATCCGCCCGACGTTCGCGCCCTATGCGGTCGGCTGCGTCCACGGACGGCAGAAGCCGGCGGAGAAGGATCGGGTGATGGCCGCGTTCGCCGCCGGCGAGCTGCACATTCTCGTCTCGACCACTGTCGTCGAGGTCGGCGTGGACGTCCCCAACGCCTCGGTGATGCTGATCGAAAACGCCGAGTGCTTCGGGCTTTCGCAGCTTCATCAGCTTCGCGGCCGCGTCGGCCGCGGCAGACATAAGAGCTACTGCATCCTCCTTTCGGACAGCCGCAGCGAAAAATCGCTCTCGCGGCTGAAGATTATGACCGAAACCGGCGACGGCTTCGAAATCGCCAACGCCGACCTCGCCCAGCGCGGGCCGGGCGATTTCTTCGGCGCGCGCCAGAGCGGCGAGCTGCGCTTCAAATGCGCCTCGTTCGCGGATATGGCGCTCATCGGCGAGACCCGCGCGCTCTGTGACCGCATCTGGGACGGCCCCCTTGCGGCCGATGAGGCGTATGCGCCCCTGCGCCGCGCCGCGCGCGACCGGCTGGAGGCCGAGGCGGCGCGCAACACCCTCAACTGACGGAGAATTTTTATGGATATCCAAGGCAAGCTTTTCCTTGCGCCGATGGCCGGAACCGCCGACTACGCGTTCCGCTCCATCTGCCGCAGTCTCGGCGCGGACATCGTCTGCTCGGAAATGGTCTCGGCCAAGGCTATGCTCTACGGCGACCGGAAATCGGCCGAGCTGGCTTTCCTGCGGGACGACGAACGCCCCGCTGGCATCCAGCTTTTCGGCTCCGAGCCGGACGTGATGGCGAAGGCCGCCGAGCGGGTCGCCGTTTACCGCCCGCTGTACATCGATATCAATATGGGCTGCCCCGTGCATAAGGTTTTCGCCAACGGCGAGGGCAGCGCGCTGATGCGCGACGTCCCGAAGGCCGCCGCGCTCATCCGCGCCGTCGTCGAAGTGACCGACATCCCCGTCGGCGTGAAAATGCGGCTGGGCGTGGACAGCGGAACCCGCAACGCGCCCGCGCTGGCCGAGGCCGCCGAGCGCGCCGGCGCCGCCTTTCTGACCGTCCACGGCCGCACGCGCGCGCAGATGTACGCGGGGAAGGCCGACCTTGACGGCATCGCCGAGGTCGTGCGCGCGGTCGGCATCCCCGTCGTCGGCAACGGCGACGTCACCGACGCCGTCTCCGCGGCGCGGATGTACGCGCACACCGGCTGCGCGGCGGTGATGGTCGGCCGCGGCGCGCTCGGCAACCCGTGGGTGTTCCGCGAGCTGGCCTGCGCGCGGGCGGGCGAGCCGTTCGTCCCGCCGACAAAAGCGGAGAAAAAAGCCGTCGTCCGCGCGCATCTCACGCGGCTGGTGGAGACGAAGGGCGCCTGGGCGCTGCCCGAATCCCGCAAGCATCTCGCGTGGTACACCAAGGGACTGCCCGGTTCGGCCGCCTTCCGCAGCCGCATCAACCGCGTTGCGTCGCTGGCGGAAATCTACGCGCTGCTGGACGAAATCTTCGCTTGAACCCCTACATTTTTGTCAAAATTGAGACCGAAAATTTGTGCAATAGGCGCAAATTTCATTTTTCATACATTTTTTTCGCATTTTTATTGACAAACGAGGCCGCAAAGCGTAAAATAGGAGCATCTGGAAAGGAATTTGTGGAGGGGATATTATGGACAAGTTTTTTAAGCTTAAGGAAAACCATACCACAGTACGCACGGAGATCCTTGCCGGCATCACGACGTTTATGGCCATGGCGTACATCCTGATGGTCAACGCCGGTATGTTCGGCGATCTTGGCGAAGGAATGTACAACGCCGTGTACATCGCCACCGCCATTTCCGCCGTTATCGGCACGCTGCTCATCGGACTTATGGCCAAGCTGCCTCTGGCGCAGGCTTCGGGTATGGGTCTGAACGCCTTCTTCGTCTATACGGTTTGCTTCGGTATGGGCTTTTCGTATGCCAACGCGCTCGTCATGGTTCTTGTCGACGGAATCGTTTTTATCCTTCTGACCGTCACCGGACTGCGCAGAATCATTTTTGAGGCGATCCCGAAATCCGTTAAAACGGCAATCTCTGCCGGCATCGGTCTGTTCATCGCCTTTCTGGGTCTGCAGAACGCCGGTCTGGTCGTCAACGACGATTCGACGCTGGTCAACCTCCATTCCTTCAACGTCGTTTTCGGCGACGTCGCGTGGGCGGACATTATGCCGCTGCTGATCACCGTCGTTGCCGTCATCGCCATCGGCGCGATGTCGAAAAAGAAAATCAAGGGCGCTGTGTTCTGGGGCATCATCGGCGCAGCGGTGCTGTATTATGTTTTGGGTCTGCTCACCGTCGGCGGCTTCTATGATACCAATGTGGCCGGCAGCCTTTCGATGGACGTCGTGCAGCCCTTCCGCGATTTCTTCGATCTCTCTTTCCTGAAGGTCTTTACCGAGGGCTTTGATTTCTCCGCGTATATCGCCGCCAACGGTACGGCCAGCTTCATCGTCACCTTCCTGTGCACGATGCTCGCTTTCTGTATGGTGGATATGTTCGATACGCTCGGCACGCTGTTCGGCGCCTGCTCTGTCGGCGGCCTGCTGGACGAGGAGGGCAACATCCCCCGTATGGAAAAGGCGATGCTGGCGGACGCCATCGCCACCTGTGCCGGCGCGGTCTGCGGTACTTCCACCGTTACCACGTTTGTGGAATCTTCTGCCGGCGTCGCGGAAGGCGGGCGTACCGGGCTGACGTCCGTATCCTGCGCCGTGATGTTCTTCATCGCTATGTTCTTAGCGCCCGTCGCCGCGCTGATTCCCTCCTGCGCCACGGCCGCAGCCCTGATCTATGTCGGTATCCTTATGATCGGCGGCGTCAAGAATATTGATTGGGAGGATTCCGCCGCTGCTGTCCCCGCTTTCCTCACGATTGCGTTTATGCCCTTTACCTATAATATCTCCTATGGCATCGCATTCGGTCTGCTTTCCTATATCTTGATTAAGCTCTTCACCGGTAAGGTTAAGGAGATTAAGGTCGGTACCTGGATCATCGGTATCCTGTTTACCATTATGTTCTTTGTCTCCCGCTGAAATCTCTGACAGTACGCGCAGCCGTAAGTGGCTTCTCTCCACTTACGGCTGCGTTTTTTGTTATGTTTATATTTATTATGTTTATACGCTGCCGTTACGCGGCGCGGCTTACGGCGGTCGGAAACGTTTTTGCCGTGCCGTTTGCGGGGAGCGGCCGAAAAGGCGTACCGATTTCGGAAAGGACAGTCTCGCCCGTTGAGGCGACTTTTTTTAAAGATACTTTGTATATTCGAAATGTATATCAAAATCTTAAGATGGAAATAAAATTATGCACATTAGACAATATTGTGTTAAAAATTGGAGGATTGCCCATTGACATTTGCATGATATTATGTATAATCTGTTATATAAGCAAGGGTGATCGCAATAAGAAAAAACGAAAAATGGTAGGAGGTACAAAATGAAAAAACAGTTTTCTCTTTGTCTTTCCGCTTTTCTCGCAATTGCATTTCTTATGACAGCTCTTCCGTTGCGCGTCGGCGCAGCATCGTCGGCTTCAGAGGTGATAACGACCATCGCCAATTACCTCAACGCATAGGGGAAAGGCGGTATAATCATGCGTACAAGACTGTTTATTCTATCTGTTTTCGTGCTGTTGGCGGCGCTGCTGGCGTTCTGTGCATGCGGCACGAATCCTGCGGGTGTGTCCGACGCATCCGGCGATTTCGAATCGGCGGCGGAGTCCTCCTCCTGTGCGCCCGAATTTTCGGACGTTTCTGAGGAAAGCGTCCCGGCATCGTCGGGCGGCGAAAGCGAAACATCCGCCGAAACGAGCAGTGATATCAGCGATACGGGCGACACAAGCGGCGATGCTTCGGGCGGCGAAGAGAAGCCTGTACTGAAAAATCCCGACTATGAATATTTGGCTACGCAGCTCGAGGAGCCGTTTGCCGTCTGGGATAAGCTGTCGCCCGCCACGGTGACGGTCGAAAACCCGTACACGGACAACGAGCGCTGGAAGCTCTGGTGGGGCGAGACCTGCCTGTACACCTTCGGAGAGGGGACTTGGGTTTATAGTGTCTCCGGCGGTGATCAGATTTACGCTCTTACGCTGTTCACCGACGGCGGTCCGGCTGTCGTTACCGACAGGGACGGCAAGACGGTCGAGCTGACACAGGCGCGTCCCTGTGCGCTGCTGAACGCAGAGGGAGAGGTGATTATCCCCTTCGGCGAGTACGAACGGCTTGAACCTGTCAGCGCAGATTATGTGGCGGCCACGGTGTGTGCGGACGAGGCGTACATCTTGAACGGAATGGGCGAGAGGATTTCGGAAAGATATGCTTCTATTGCGTCCTGTCCGAGCAGAAAAGTTTCAACGACTGGCGCCTGCGCTGTTCATATAACCGAAACGAGCGGTGAGGCTTACGGCTTGCGTCTTACGCAAACCGGCGAGTTGGAGAAGGAGTCGGCGCATACGCCGCCGGGCGAGCATGAAGCGCCGAATGCGTATGTATACGACACTGTGATGCAGCAAATCGCGCCGTTTTTTGAGGCGTTGAAAACCGGAGACCGCACGGGAATCATCGCCGTCATCGGTGAGGAACGCTACAATAAGGCCGCCGCGCTGGTAGATACGCTCGAGCCGGATTATGAGCCGTATCAAGACTATACGACAAAGCCATTGGAAGAGCAGGACGCGGATAAATATATGGCTTGGATTTTGAAATATGCCCGCTATATGAATTCTATTCCTGCGACGATATTTTACTGCGAGGATATCAGCGATATAGCTTCACAGCCAACGCTTCGGGCGGATGTTAACTTTCACGGCTTTACAGATATGATTTTTGCAGTTGCTCACTTTGCGATTGATGACACGAACGAATATCCGTTGATCGATTTTTATATGGGGCGAACGTATTTCCCGTCGGTTGATTGATTCGCACACGACGGCTCGTTTTGCACAGGAATTGCCGGCGATGGAGCATGGCGGCTGTGCTTTCGGCTGATTGGCAGCATGGGTATAAATAGGTAGTAAGGAGACTTCCGGCAGGCGCCGGACAGAGATGGGGAGGGCCGTAACCGGCCCTCCCTGTTTGCCGTTTGCGGCCGCGCGCCGGTTGGCCCGCCGTTCGGCGGGCAAACCGGCGCGCGGCCATCCGACGCGTCCGACGCTTGCAGCGTCGGACGCGTCGGATGGCTGTCGCACGTCATTTCTTCTCTTTTTACGCGCAATTTGTACAAAATATATACATACAAGCGCAGAAAATCCTGCGCAAACGCTCAAATTTCAAATGGAAATTGACAAGCGTTACCGATTGTGCTAAAATATCTAAAAACGTGTATGCAATGCGTTGAGAAATGGCAAGCCCCGCGCATTTTGTCGACGCGGGGCCTTCCGGATAAGGCAGGGGTCGTTATGAACAGATGGATAAGACAGGCCGCGCTTCTTCTTGCGCTCGCGGCGGCGTTCCTGCCCGCGTTGGCGGGCTGCAGCGTCGGTTCGGATTCGTATACCGACCCGTGGGTCGCGAATCCCGATTTTGTCTACGAGGTGACGTATGACGCGCTCGGCGGCACGATCAACACGCTCGGCACGCGCACGGCGTATTATAAAGAGAATTCTCTGGTAAAAAAGCCGGAGGGCAAATCGGGCATGCTCATCGAGCCGGTCAACGGAAACAAGGTCGTGCTCGGCTGGTATACGCAGGTGGAGAACACCGGCACGGAGGAAAACCCCGTCTATGTATTCGACGAGCAGTACCGCTGGGACTTCGAGAACGACCGCCTGAACGAGTCCAACACCACCCCCGTCGAGCAGGAGGACGTTACCCTCCGCACGCTCACGCTGTACGCGCACTGGTCCGACCCGCCCACCATTCAGTTCGTCGATGCGGACGACCCGTCCGAGACGCTGCTGACTTGGACGAACAGCGACGACTCCGCGCAGCTTTCGCGTCCGACCACGACCGAGCCGAAAAAGGCCGGCTGGTCGCTGCTGGACTACTATTATGACGCCGAATGCACCGTGCAGGCCCGCTGGGACGCCGGCTCGCCCACCATCGCGGAGCTGATGGAGCAGAGCGGCAGCAATGTCATTCCGATCTACTGCAAATTCATCGAGGGCGATTATACCCGCATCAAGGGCGCGGACGCGCTTTCCAAAATCACCGATTTCTCGGGAAAATATATCCTCGCCAACGACATCGACATGTCCGGCGTCGACTGGACCGGCTTGAAGGACGCCGACGGCAACCCCGCCGTGTTTACCGGCGAGTTTGTGTCCGCCGGGTATGCGATTCGGAACCTGACGGTCAAAGCCTCGAACCGCGTCGGCGGCATCGCGGCGGCGACCGCGCCGGAAAAATCCTTCGGCCTTTTCGGTTCGCTGGACGGCGCGCGGTTCGAGAACATCACGCTGGAAAACGTGACGCTTGAAATCAGTTCCGGCACCAATGTGGCCGTCTGCGTGGGCGCGTTCGGCGGCCGCGCGAAGGACACCGTCTTTACCGGCTGTGCGGTGCGCGGCGTGTCCGCCGTCTCTGCCGCGGAGCTGGACGTGTCCGTGTTCGCTGCCACCGCCGCGTTTGACGACGGGAGCTGTACGTTTGAGGACTGCACGTTCGACGCGCTCGATACGTCGGGCCTGCGGGTCGCCGAGGGCAAGCTGACAGTAAACGGCTGAAAACGCCGCTTATTGATAGAGAAACTGAAAATCTTTTTCAGGAGGTAAATGTATGAAAGCAGTCAAGAGAATTTTGGCGCTTTTGCTCTGCCTTACGCTGCTGGTCGCCGCTGCGGCCTGCGCGAAGACGGAGGCAGATCCGTCCAACACGTCGTCCGGCGCCGGATCGGGGGGGGCCGCTGACGTACCCGCAGACAGACGCGACGCGTCGTCGAGAACCGGCAACAATGCCACCACGCCGCTGGTCATCAGCACGCAGCAGCCCGACGGCAAGTTCAACCCGTTCTACGCGACGAGCGCCAACGACACGGACATCGTTGCGATGACGCAGCTCGAGCTCATCACCTCGAACGAGAACGCCGAGCCGGTTGCGGGTCTGAACGAAAAGACCTATGCGCTCTCCTACACGATGACGGTGGCGGAGGACCAGTCCACGTCCACCTACGAATTCATCCTCAAGAACGGCCTGACCTTTGCCGACGGCACGCCCGTCACCGGCAAGGACCTGCTCTTCTCGATCTATGAGTACCTGGATCCCGCGTACAGCGGCTCCGGCACTCTGTACTCGATGAACATCCAGGGCCTGACCTCTTACCGCAATCAGGTGCTCGGCGATGACGCTGCCGAGGCCAAGGACGCCGAGTTTGCCGAGGCCGCGCAGGAGCGCGTGCAGGCCGTCATCGACGGCACCGGCACCGAGGCGGACACGGCGCTTGCCTGGGAATTGCTCAAGGAATGTATTGCCGCCGACAGCAGCGTGCTGGTTTCCTCGGGCTATTCTCCTGCCGATTTCGGCCTTGCGCAGCCCGACGATTATGCGGATAAGTATGCTAAGACGATGATTCTCAGCTATATGGGGCTGATTGAATACGCCGATGGCGCTTGGACGGCCGCCGAGGGCAGCAACGTCGACGTTGCCAAGCTCGACAGCTATACCGAGGCCGAGTGCGTCGAGCTCGCCTATGCCTACACGCAGGCGAATATGACCATCGCCGAGTATGACGAGGCGTACGGCTACGACGTCGTCACCGATACCGAGGACGGCGCCAGCCAGCTTGCCGCCGCGCTGAAGAAGGAAATCGCCGCCACCTATCTGGAAGAGAACAAGGGCACGGTGAAATCCATCTCCGGCATCACGCTCGACACGGTCGAGACCGACGGCGTCACCCGCGAGAGACTGACCGTCGTCATCAACGGCGTCGACCCGAAAGCCATCTGGAATTTTTCGATTCAGGTTATGCCGATGCACTACTACTCTACACCCGAGCTGACCGCTGCGGCGGACGGCAAGGAGAACTTCGGCGTGGAGTTCAACAGCACCGAATTCCAGGAGCATATTAAAAAGAACGTCGTCCCGATGGGCGCCGGCCCGTATGTCCCCTGCGACAGCACCGGCGCGGTGACGACCGATTCCTCTAAGTTCTATTCCGACGGCATCGTTTACTTTGTGGCGAACGACAGCTTTATGCTCGGCGCGCCGAACATCAAGTATCTCCGCTATAAGACCATCACGCAGGGCTCGGAAATCGACAACCTCAAGAACGGCGAGGTGCACTTCTCCGACCCGCAGGCCAGCACCGAGGCCATCAACAAGCTCTCCGGCACGAACATCAGCTATGTGCTCGTAGATAACCTCGGCTACGGCTACATCGGCATGAACGCCAAGCTCATCCCCGACCTGTACGCCAGAAGAGCGCTTGCGTATGCGATGAACGTCGAGCTGACGCTCGAGTCCTACTCCGGCGGTCTGGCGGAGGTCATCTACCGCCCGATGTCGAAGGTTTCGTGGGCGTATCCGCAGGGCGCGGAGGATATGTATCCCTTCGACGGCACCGGCGAAAAGTCGAAGGAAATGTTCCTGATGTCCGACAACTATAAGGAAGTTGACGGCAAGATCGTCAACAAGGACGGCAGCAAGGTCACCTTCACCTTTACGCTTCCGGCGGACGCCGCCAACCATCCGGCCGGCGCCGTGTTCACCGAGGCGCAGACCACGCTGGCCAAGATCGGCGTGGAGGTCGTCATCGATGTCAACTCCAACGTGCTCAACGAGCTGGAGTCGGATACCATCGCCGTTTGGGCCGCCGCATGGCAGGCGACCATCGACCCGGATATGTTCCAGGTCTATTACTCCGACCCGGCCAAGAATACGGCCGGCTCGCCCAAAGCCTACGGTCTGTACTATAAGTACACCGACGGCAGCGACGAGGAGAAGGAAATCCTTAAGAAGCTCAACGAGCTGATCGATCAGGGCCGCACTTCGCTCAACGTGGCGGAGCGCAAGCCGATCTATTCTGAGGCGCTTGATCTGGTGATGGAAATGGCCGTGGAGATCCCGACCTACCAGCGCAAGAATATGTACGCGTACGACAGCAGCGTGCTCGACGATTCTACGTTCTTCCAGAACGTCACCCCGTACAAGGGGCCGCTCGCGGAGATCTGGAACGTCAGCATGAAGTAAGATTTCCTTATATCCCGATAATGCATTGCGCCGCATGGGGGCAGCGACGGCTGCTCCCATGCGGGCATCCCCGTTTCTGCGGGGACAGGCTTGAGAAAATAAAAATGGATGATGAACGCCGGCGTTTCCGAAGGCTGCGCCGTCGCTTGGCATAGGACGCGCTTCCGGCGGCGTTCATCATCCATTTTTTCAGGGAGAGACAGCGAAGATGGCAAAATATATCATCAAGCGGATCCTGTTGGCGATCCTCATACTCTTCGGCACCTCAATCATCATCTACTTCCTCGTGCGCAATATGCCCGCCGACTATATCGACAACCAGACGGCGGCGCAGGTCCAGCAGGGCCTGCTTACGCAGGAGGACGTGCAGCGGATGAAAGAGCTGTACGGCATAGGCGACTCGTCGTTCGGCGGGCTGGTCAAGGGCTACTTCGAGTGGCTCTGGAATCTCCTGAAGGGCGATCTGGGCATTTCGTTTATTTATGGACAGCCGGTGGCGCAGGTCATTTCCAAGTATATGTGGATCTCGTTCGGCATCTCCTTTGTGGCGCTGTTCTTCCAGATCATCATTTCCATCCCGTTGGGCATTTACGCGGCGACCAAGCAGTACGGCGTCGCCGATTATACCGTCACGGTGCTGGCGATGATGGGCATATCCCTGCCGTCCTTCTTTCTCGGTGCGCTGCTGATGCGCGTGTTCTCCATCGAGCTGGGCTGGCTGCCGCTGATGGGGCTGCGGGACGCGACCCAGATTCTCACCGGCTGGCCGGCGTTCGTGGACCTCTGCAAGCACCTCGTGCTGCCGATGATTACGCTCGTTATTCTCTCCATCGGCGGTATGATGCGCTACACCCGCACGAATATGCTCGAGGTGATGAACTCCGAGTATATCCGCACCGCGCGCGCCAAGGGCTTGTCCGAGCATACCGTCATTTATAAGCATGCGTTCCGCAACACGCTCATTCCGCTCGTGACGATGGTCGCGGGCATCATCCCCAGCCTGTTCGGCGGCGCGATGATCACCGAAAGCGTGTTCGCGCTCGACGGCATCGGCTATGTGGCGTATAAGGCGGTCGTGCAGGCCGACATCCCGTTCGTGATGGGCTACAATATGTTCATCGCGGTGCTGACGGTGTTCGGTATCCTGCTGTCCGACCTGCTGTATATCGTCGTCGATCCTCGCGTCAAGATCAAGTAGAAGGAGGGGAGCGCAGCTCATGGACGAAAACAAGAACGTTTCCAATATGGAAACCGATGAATTTGCCGGCGAGAGCCTTCACGACAGCGTAAAGGTCCTCTCCCCGATGCGTTTGGTCTTCAAGCGCTTCTTCCGCAGCCGCCTTTCGATCGTCGGCTTGACGATCATCGTGCTGCTGTTCCTGTTCAGCTTTGTCGGCCCGCTGTTTGTCCCCTATGCGGAGAACCAGACGTTTTATATCGAACGCACCGTCAAGATGTCCGCCCGCGAGACCTTCACCGGCGCGGACGGGGAGACGTACGAGCTGTACGACGTGACCGAAGGCACCGCCACCGATAAGGCGCCGCCGTCGGCTGAGCATCCGCTCGGCACCGACAGCAACCGTATGGACGTGCTTGTCCGTTTGATGTACGGCGGCCGCGTGTCGCTGACGCTGGCGTTCCTCGTCGTCTTTCTGGAGACGCTGCTCGGCGTCATCTTCGGCGGTCTGGCCGGCTTCTTCGGCGGCTGGGTCGATATGGTCATTATGCGCGTGGTCGACGTCTTCATCTGCCTGCCGGGTATGCCGATTCTGCTGATTTCCTCGCAGCTCATCAAGGCCATCCCCTCCATCAGCGCCGACGCGCGGATTTACTGGCTGATGGGCATTCTCACCGTGTTCGGCTGGTCGGGCACGGCGCGGCTGGTGCGCGGACAGATTCTCTATCTGCGCGAGCAGGAATATATGACCGCCGCGGAGGCGACGGGCATCTCCTCGTTCAGCAAGATTTTCCGGCACCTGATTCCGAACGTGATGCCGCAGCTCATCGTCTCGATGACGCTCGGCCTCGGCTCGATCATCCTGTATGAATCCACCCTTTCGTACCTCGGCCTCGGCGTGCAGTACCCGCTGGCCGCTTGGGGCAGTATGATTTCTATGGCGTCGCCGGCCAACGGCGGGCAGGAGATTTTGTCTTACTACCCGAATCTGTGGATTGCGCCCGGCGTGCTGATCGTGCTGGCCGTCCTCGCGTTCAACTTTGTCGGCGACGGTCTGCGCGACGCGTTCGACCCGAAAATGAAGAGGTAGTGCGTTATGCGGAAGGAAAAAGACGTTAAGCAGAAACAAAAATATACGCTCACCCGCGCGGAGGAACGCGCCATCGCCAAGGAAAACCGCCGCGCGATGAAGCATTTTGAGGCGCTCAAGGCGCGCAAAAACGTGAAGGAGTCCGAGTATCTGACGCAGATGCACGATCCGAACAACATCGTCGAGTTCGATAACCTGCACACCTATTTCTATACCGACGCGGGCGTGGTCAAGGCGGTCGACGGCGTCAGCTTCGACATCCCGCGCGGCAGCACCGTCTGCGTCGTGGGCGAGTCGGGCTGCGGCAAGAGCGTCACCTCGCTGTCGCTGATGCAGCTCGTGCAGGCGCCGCAGGGGCAGATCACCGCGGGCGAAATCCGCTACAACGCGGGCGACAAAGCCTACAACGTCGCAAAAATGCCGACCGAGGCGATGCGCAAAATCCGCGGCAAGGACATCACGATGATTTTTCAGGAGCCGATGACGAGCCTGAACCCGATTTTTACCATCGGCAACCAATTAGACGAGGTCTCTGCCCTGCATCTGGGCTTCGATAAGCAGCAGGCGAAGGAAAAGTCCATCGAAATGCTCGACCTTGTCGGCATCGCGCGCGCGGCGGAGGTGTATAAGTGCTATCCGCACGAGCTGTCCGGCGGTATGCGGCAGCGCGTGATGATTGCGATGGCGCTGGCCTGCAACCCCAAGCTCATCATCGCCGACGAGCCGACGACCGCGCTGGACGTCACCATTCAGGCGCAGATTCTCGACCTGCTGCGCGAGGTGCGCGCCAGAATCAACGGCAGCATTATGCTCATCACGCACGACCTCGGCGTCGTCGCGGAGATGGCGGACTACGTCGTCGTGATGTACGCCGGCCGCATCATCGAAAAGGGGACGGTGCAGGAGATTTTCCTCGATCCCAAGCATCCGTACACCATCGGTCTGATGAAAAGCAAGCCCGTCGTCGGAAAGACCGAGGAGCGGCTTTACAGCATCCCCGGGCAGGTGCCGAATCCGATTAACCTGCCGAACTACTGCTATTTCCGGGACCGCTGCGAGATGCGCGTCCACGAGTGCGCCGGGGAGTATCCCTGCCTGCGCCGGTACAGCGATACGCACTATGTGGCCTGCCGGCTTGAAAACATTAGGAAGGCGGGTGATTGACCGATGGAAAACAACCTGTGTCTGGAGGTTAAAAACCTCAAGAAATATTTCCCCGTCGGCAAAACCTTTTTCGGCAAGCCGAACGCGTTCCTCAAGGCGGTGGACGACGTCTCGTTCACCATCGAAAAGGGTACCACCCTCGGCCTTGTCGGCGAGTCGGGCTGCGGCAAGACGACCGTCGGCCGCACCATCCTCCGTCTGCACGAGGTTACGGGCGGGCAGGTGCTGTTCAAGGGGCTGGATTTGGCCACCGTTTCCAAGCGCGAGCTGCGCCGGATGCGTCCGCAGATGCAAATCATCTTTCAGGACCCCTATTCCAGCCTCAGCCCGCGTATGCCGGTCGGCTCGATCATCGGCGAAGCGGTTAAAACGCATAAAATCGTGCCCAAGAACGAATTTCAGGATTATATTCTGGAGGTTATGCAGAACTGCGGTTTGCAGCGGCACTATTACGACCGCTATCCGCACGAGTTTTCCGGCGGCCAGCGGCAGCGCATCTGCATCGCCCGCGCGCTGGCGCTCAAGCCCGATTTCATCGTCTGTGACGAGCCGGTCAGCGCGCTGGACGTCTCGGTGCAGGCGCAGATCATCAACCTGCTGACCGACTTTCAGGAGAAGTTCGGCTTCTCCTACCTCTTCATCTCGCATGACCTCTCGGTCGTCGAGCATATTTCGCACCGCGTCGGCGTGATGTACCTCGGCAACATCGTCGAGCTGGGCGAAAAGAAGCAGATTTTTGCAAACCCGATGCATCCCTATACCCGCGCGCTGCTCTCCGCCGTGCCGATGCCCGACCCGACGGTGAAGATGAACCGCACCATCCTGCAGGGCGACCTCCCGTCCCCCTCCAACCCGCCGAAGGGCTGCAAATTCTGCACCCGCTGTCCCGAGTGTAAGCAGATCTGCCGCGAAAAGGCGCCGGTGTTTCGTGAATACGAGCCCGGGCACAGCGTGGCCTGCCATCTGTATCCGCAGGAGTGAACGCCTATGGCCGACCCAAAAAAGAGACCGCCCGAGGACGACGGCCGCACGATCGCCGATATGAACGTCGAGGGCTTTAAGTGGTACCGCCCGAAGCACGACGCGCATGAGGCCGAGCGGCAAAAGCTGCGCGAGCTGAACATCACCCCGCGCGAGCGCCGCGCGATGATCAAAGGCGCGCTCGCTGTGATGCTGCCCGTCGCGCTGGGCGTGATGCTCTGCGTCGCCGCGTTGTTTATGATCGCTTATCTGTGGCTGCGCTGAGGGCGGCGGTCGCGATAGAAGGAATACCGTAAACGGGCAATGGCCCGCCGCAGAAAACGCGGCGGGCTTTTTTGCGCGCCGGACTTGACAGGGCGCGTCTGTTGTGCTATATATATAAACGTAGTTCCCGGAGGCACAGACGAATCGCATACGGCAAAGCCGCAGGAAAGCGGGCGTTTTCCGCCGCGCCGCCGCATGCAGCCCCGGGGCAGGGGAGTCGGGCGCCGTCGTCGGCGCTGCATTTCATCCGTATGCATATCGTATGCACGCCGTATGTACGCCGCCGCAGCGCGGCGGAAGGAGAATTTTTATGTATGCTCAAAAATCGGAAATCGAGTCCCGATTCGCGGCGCTGTCCGCAGAGGACAGCGCCTTTCTGCGTGAAATCTATGCGCCGACGGAGGTCGCCGCCCCGCCCGAGGACGCCTTCTGCTCACTGTGCGTGACGGCGGACGGCGAGCTGCGCAGCTACGGCCGCCGCCCGCAGTCGGCCTCGCCCTACGGTCCGGCGGAGACCGTCTATCTCGCCTCGCGCGACTGCGGCCTGTCGTGGAAGCTGCACCGGGCCGACCCCGACGCGATGGGCGCGTCGGTCAAGAGCCCGTATTCCGAGCGCTGGCTGTCCCCGTTCCGCGACGGGCAGCGCGTGTGGATGCGCATTTCCGACGCCGGAGGCTGCGGCTGTATAGACTACCGGGTCGTGCCTGTCGGGACGGGCTGCGTCCCGTATCGACTGCCGCTCGCGCTGCGTTCGGTCCGGCGCTGGCTGCTCGCCGCCGATTATTGCGGCCACAGCGCGGTTTTCCTCTCGGACGACGACGGCGAAAGCTGGCGTATGCGCGAGCTGCCGCCCGCCGACCGCTTCGTAACGGCGCCGCCGCATCAGGGGCCGCGGTGGGAAAACAGCGGCGTTGAGCCCGCCGTGCTGGAGCTGAACGACGGCCGCCTGATGGCGATGCTGCGCACCTCGACCGATTACCACTATGTGTCCTATTCCGACGACCACGGCGAGAGCTGGAGCCGGCCGGCGCCGACGGCCTTCCATTCCACGCTGACCAATCCGCACCTGCTCCGCCTCGCCGACGGCCGCATCCTCTTTTTCTTCAACAACACCCGTCCGCTGCCGGAGCAGGCGAAGGACGACGTCTGGCCGTCGCTGTCCGAGGACGAAAAGCGCGGCGTCTGGGAGGACGTTTTCACGAACCGCGACGCCAACTGCGTCGCCGTCTCCGAGGACGACGGGAAAAGCTGGTTTGGCTTCCGCGAGCTGAACCTGAACAGCCTGCGCAATACCTGCGATTTCCGCAGCAGCGGCTCGAACGCCAGCGGCCGCGACAAAAGCGTCCACCAGTTTCAGGCGCTGGAGCTGCCCATGCATAAGGTGCTCGTGCAGGTCGGGCAGCATGCGAACGTCCGGCGGCTGATCCTCTTCGACGTCGACTGGCTGTATGAAACCGACCGCGCGGAGGACTTCCGCTGCGGCCTCGGCGCGCTGTCCACGCAGGTGTATTTGCGGAGCGTCAGCGGCGGCTTTCGCGGCTTCACGGGCCATTGCGCGTGGAACCGCACCAACGGCGCCGTGCCCGTCCCCGACCCGTCGGGCGACCACACCGAGGCGCTGCTGCTGAAAAACACGGACGACGACCGCCTGCTCAGCAACGCGCAGGGCGCCGTCTGGAACTTTCCGGCGGCCTTTTGCGGGGAGGTGCATGTCGCGCTTTCTGTTCGGGGCGCCGGACTGCGGCTTTCGCTGCTGGACCATTGGATGAACCCCATCGACATGACGGTCGAGCGGTACGCGCAGTTTACCTGCGTCCTGCACGCGTCCGATACGCCGGGCGACGGCTACACCGACGTCTGCCTGCGCTTCGACACGGCGGCGGGAGAAGCGGTCGTCCGCGCCGGCGGCGCCGAATACAGGCTGCCGATGCAGGGGAACGCGCCCAACGGGCTCTGCTATCTGCATTTGCAGACTGTCTCCGACCGCGGAGACGCCGCGGGGACGCTCGTCAAGCGGATGCAATTTACGCGCGTGTGATTCGTTCCGCAGGGGCGTGTATGCGCGCGAAAAAGGAAGCGCCGTAAAGCGGGCTTGCCCGCTTTACGGCGCGTTTTTTATTTGGCGACGGCGGTCAGCGCCTCGATGATTTTGCGAAAGCGCGGCGTTTCCCGAATGGGGTCATACCGCGCCTGCGGCAGCTTGTTGTGCAGGACGTACCACGCGTTGTTGTGCACGATGTGCGCATGGAACGGGCCGAACGGCTGCACCTGCTCCGGGCAGGCCATCTCGCTGACAAACGGCGAGGTGAATTTGTCGCCGGGCTTGACGCGGCTGTCCGCCTGTAAGTGCGCGCACATGCGCTCCAGCGAATCCAGCGCGTCGTCGTGCCGTCCCTGCGCGACCCGATAGGTGGCGATGATGCGGTATAGACAGGCTACGTTCGCATTGTAGTACACCGGCTCGTCGCCGAATATGAAGCGGTACAGCGCAAGGACGCCCTCGAGCATCCGCACCTTTTTGTCCCAATGCGGCGGGTCGTTCGGCAGCGTCCAAACGATATATTGCTCCAGGGCGCTTCCGAGCGAGGCGGTCAGCATCTCGATATATTCCTGTGCGGGCGCGGGATCGTTCTTCCCGTAACGGGACAGCGACGAAGCGACGGACTCGCGGCTGTATTTCATGGTCGGCAGCCTGCGCAGCGTGCGCTCCAGCCGGAACGTATCCCGAAGCCCGACGGCGTACAGTCCGGCGAGCGATTCGAGCACCTCGCAGCGGAATGCATCGTCCTGCGTCGTATCGGCCAGCGTCAGATACAGCTTTTCCGCCTCCTCGAGCGCATCCATGTCGGGCCGGTCCTCCCACATATGCAGGCGGCAGAGTACGTCGGCCACGTTCATTCGTATGCGTTCGTCGGCCGGAAACTCGGCGGCGTAGCGTCTGGCCGCCTGCAGCGTCTCCGCGCTGTCGCCGCCGGTCTCGGACTGCTCTTGAATGGCAAGCAGAATCTCTCTGCGCCGCGCTTCCCGCTCGTTGACGTCCAAGCCGAGCAGCGCGTCGGTGCTGACGGTAAAGAAGCCGGCGATGGCGGGCAGCAGCTCGATGTCGGGATAGCCGTTTCCGGCCTCCCAGCGCGACACCGCCTGAGGCGTCACGCCCAAAAAGACGGAAAGCTGCTCCTGCGTGACCCCGCGCCGGGTCCGCAGGTCTTTGATTGCGGCCCCGATTTTCAGATTCATAAGGATAGCTCCTCTCGATTGTATTACAGATCTGTGTATATAGGATAGCAGGGTTTTTCCGCAAAAGCAACAAACAATTCCTTGTTGTGCTGTCAACGATTCATTGATATGCGGCGGACAAAAAGCCGGCGGCCGAACTTCGTTCGCCGCCGGCTTCTGCCGTGGGCTGTGCCGTTTGAGCCGAAGCTGCCGCCGCGCCTGTTGGGAGGCGTTTCGGAATAGAGACGGCGGCTGGGGGGGACGGCGCGGGTTTCAGAACAGCTCGGGCCGGTTCGCCATCCGGTCGGCTTCGGTGATGGCGCGAAGCACGCGGCAGGGTACGCCGGCGGCCAGACTGTCGGGCGGGATGTCGCGCGTGACCACGCTGCCCGCGCCGATGACGCAGTTGTCGCCGATCGTCACGCCCGGACAGACCGTCACGTTCGCGCCGAACCAGCAGTTGCTGCCGATTTTCACCGGCTTGGCGTAGCAGACGCGCTTTTCGCTGCCGTCCGGCAGCTTGAGCAGTCTGCGCTCGTCGGGGAGCAGCGGGTGAAGCGGCGTGACGATCGTCGCGCCGGGGCCGAAGCAGCAGTCGTCCCCGATGACGACGGGCGCGTCGTCCTGCACGGTCAGGTTGAAGTTGCCGAAGAAGCGCTCGCCGATGGTCGTGTGGCAGCCGTAGTGGATGTAGATCGGCCCCTGCAAAAAGCTGTCCGCGCCCAGCGAGGCGAACAGCGCGCGCAGGATTTCGCCGCGCTGCGCGGCGTCGTCCTCAAACGCGGCGTTGTAGCGCGTGCATAGGTTGTGCGCGCGCAGCTTGCGTGCGCGCAGGTCGGGGTCGGCGGGACAATACAACTTGCCCGCAAAAATCTTCTCTTCCTCGGTCATGGCAGTTTTTCTCCTTTACAACCTGTATTCGAGCTGGCAGTCGAACGGCTCGCGCGCGGTATGCGCGGCGTCCGGCTCGAGGGCGTCTGTGCAGCCGAGCGCGCGGTAGAACCGCTGCGTTTCCAGCGCGGAATGCGACGAAATGTAGAGCTTCTCGGCGCCCTGCGCGCGCGCCCAGCCGGCGGCCTTCGCGAACAGGACGCGGCCCAGCCCGCGCCGCCGGCATTCGGCGGAGACGTGCAGGGAGGACAGTTCGCGGTACTGCCCGCGCGTGCCCATCGGCCGCGATTCGACCGATGCGAAGCCCTTGAGCGTGCCGCCGTCGAACACGCCGAACAGCGCGCCGCCGGTTTGCAGCGTGTTATGCAGGCATTCGAGCAGGAAGCGGTAGTCGTCCTCGCTCCAGTCGTCGATGAACGGGTCGGCGCGCACGACCCAGCGGCCATGCTCGCGCCGGTAGCAGAGGTTGACCTCCTGACGCCGGACGAAGCCCGCGAACAGCGTGCGTTCGAGCTCCTCCGGCGCGACGGCGCGGCAGATCATTCTTCCCTGCCCGTCCAGCAATAGGTGCAGAAGCGGCAGGGGTCTCCGCCCGCGGCGGCCAACATATCGTCCAGACGGTGGTATTTGAGCGAGGTGAATTTCAGCTCGCGGCGGATGCATTCGATCATTTCCGCATACTGCGGGGAATCGGGGTCGGCGTAGGCGGCGAGGTTTTTCCCGCCGTCGCCGCCCTCCAGCGAGGCAATCACGCGGCGCGTGATCAAATCCATATCCGAAGTCGAGCGCGAGAAATTAAGGTATTTGCAGCCGAACAGCAGCGGCGGGCAGGCCGGACGGATGTGAACCTCCTTCGCGCCGCTGTGGTAGAGGAACTCCGTCGTCTCGCGAAGCTGCGTGCCGCGCACGATCGAGTCGTCGATCAGGATCAGCCGCTTTCCGCGGATGAGCGTATCCACGGGGATCAGCTTCATCCGCGCGATGAGGTTTCGCTTCGTCTGGTTGGAGGGCATAAACGAGCGCGGCCAGGTGGGCGTGTACTTGATGAACGGGCGCGAGAAGGGGATGCCCGAGCGGTTGGCGTAGCCGATGGCATGCGCCGTGCCCGAGTCGGGGACGCCGGCCACGCTGTCCGCCTCGACGCTGTCGCGGCGCGCGAGCATGTCGCCGCAGTTGTAGCGCATCTTTTCCACGTTCATTTTCTCGTAGGTGGAGGAGGGGTAGCCGAAATACACCCACAGGAAGGTGCAGATTTTCATTTTTTCCGCCGGCGGCAGGATAGTTTCGACCGATTCGGGGGTGAGAAACACCACCTCGCCCGGCCCCAGCTCGCGGCAGTCCTCATAGCCCAGATTGAGATAGGCGAACGACTCAAACGACGCGCAGTAGGCGCCCTTTTTGCGGCCGATGATGACCGGCGTGCGGCCCAGCCGGTCGCGGGCGGCGTAGATGCCCTCCGGCGTGAGCAGGAGCATCGACATCGAGCCGTCGATGACGCTCTGCGCGTAGCGGATGCCCTCGGGGATTGAGTCGCGCCGGTTGATGAGCGCGGCCGTCAGCTCGGTGGGGTTGATGTCGCCGCCGCTCATTTCCAGAAAGTGCGTCGTCCCGTTGGTGAACGCTTCCTTGACCAGCGCGTCGATGTTGTTGATGCGCCCGACCGTGCTGATGGCGAAATTGCCCAGGTGCGAGCGCACGATGAGCGGCTGCGGCTCGGTGTCGGATATGCAGCCGATGCCCAGATTGCCCTTCATCTCGTCTACGTCATGCTCGAATTTGGTGCGGAACGGCGCGTTCTCGATGTTGTGGATGGCGCGCTCGAAACCGTCCTTGCCGTAGACGACCATCCCGCCGCGCTTGGTGCCGAGGTGGGAGTGGTAGTCCGTCCCGAAAAACAAATCAAATACACAGTCGCTCTTGGAGGCGACTCCAAAAAATCCGCCCATAGATTGCTTACTCCTCTTTTTTATCTGTCGTTGTTGATTTCCGTCACGTCGGTCACCGTCAGAACGCCGTCGGCGACCGTGAAATGCATATCCTTGCCCGCGTAGGCGATGCGGTAGACGCGCGCGGGGTCGGCGTGGTAGCCCGGCCGCGGGTCCTGCGCCAAAAGCTCCGCCGCGCCGGCGCGCTTGTCCGGCGCGAGACGTGCAAGCAGCGCAGGCGGGAAGTCCACCGTCAGCCGCTTGTCCTTCACCGTCTCGCCAAACCCGCCGCAGGCGTCCGGCCGCGCGTCGGCATAGGGCAGGTAGGGCTTGACGTCCAGCAGCGGCGTGCCGCTTTGCATATCCACGCCCGAAACGTACAGCACCGGCCCGTCGCGCGTGTCCGGCTCGACCGCCTCCAGCTTCACGCAGGTCAGGCCGATGGGATTCGGCCGGTTGGGCGACCGCGTGGCGAACACGCCCATCCGCCGGTTGCCGCCCAGACGCGGCGGCCGTACCGTCGGCGACCAGTCCCCGTGCGGCGGCGCCGAAAACAGCCAGAGCAGCCAGATATGCGTAACCGACTCCAGCCCGCGGAACGCTTCGCGCACGCGGTATTCCGGCTCGAACACGACCCGCCCCGTCAGCGCCGAACCGGGCGCGCTCTGGCGGGGCAGACCGAATTTTGTAGGGAAGTCCGTATAGATGCGCCCGATGGGGCGAAAGCGGATGTCGTCGCCGCTCATAAATCGCCTGCTTTCTGTAAGCCGTTATCGCGAATCTTACTACTTTCGTTTTTGGCATTAATGCGCTTGATTTCTTCGTCAATAATATTGCCAAATGATTTTTTATCGAGTTCAAGGCTTTCTTGTGCCGCAGCAGATTTATCGGCGAATGCATCGAAAATTTTTTGCTTTTGTTCCAAAAGGTCCGTTATTTTCTCATCAATTGTATTTTCGCATAGCAGTCTATATACAAGCACCTTTCTTGTTTGCCCCATACGATATGCTCGTGAGATTGCTTGATTTTCAATCGATGGCTTAAATTGAGGTTCGCATATAATAACGACGCTTGCGGATTGAATATTCAATCCCGTCCCACCTGATTGAATTTGTGCGACCAACACCGTTCCTTCTGGCGCTTTATCAAATTCATCTATGATTTCCTGACGTCTTTGCGGCGACACTGAACCGTTAATTGGATTTAAGCACTGGCGGCCGAGTAACAAAGATATTTTTCTTATGGTATCCAAGAAGAAGGAGAAAACGATGACTTTTCTTCCCTCTCCTTTTGCTTCTTCCACGATTTCCAAAAGGCGCCTTGCCTTTGAAGAATTATTCAAATCATCTATATTCCACGAAACGCGTCTTGCATCAGAATAGTGTCCGCCTAAGATTGCCTGCTCATAAGCCATCTCTTCTTCGGGAAGCAATATGCACCATTCTTTCACTTCTGTCTTTTCCGGCAGTTCCGTCAAAACATCTTCGCGCTTTCTCCGGTAATAAACAGGAGCAACTTTTTCTCTGAACTGCGGTGCAGAGGATAGAAATTCCATTCCTTTTACTTGTGAAGCTACATTGGGCTGCAAAATTTGTATTAAGGCTACCATTTCCTCCACTTTGTTTTCCAGAGCAGTGCCGGTCATAAACAGAAGCCGCTCAGCATGCATTCCAACCTTTTTAACATTTACGGTCCGTTTTGCCCCTGAATTCTTTATGTAATGAGCCTCATCTACAACTAAGAGCGTAAATCTAAAATTATCTTCAAGTATGAAATAACCTGTTGTTTCATATGTCGTTACAGCCACTCCGCCGGTTTGCAGCCACGAACGCAAAGCGGCACTTCGTCCGGCGCCATGTACTTTTGTGACAGTTAACAAGCTATGTTTTCGTATTTCGCGACACCAGTTTTCAATTACGCTTGCCGGGCAAACAACAACAAAATGCGTACCACCTGTGTTTCTCAGAGATACCATAGTTGCAATCGCCTGAACTGTTTTCCCGAGTCCCATTTCATCGCCGAGCAAAACACGTTCTTGATGGAGAATATACTTGACGCCCCACTCTTGATAACGGCGTAGTTCGCAAAGCAATCCATCGGGAAAGTAACATTCATCTTCGATTTCCTTTGCAAGATTTTCCGGCAAACCATATATAGAATCATCGTTTCCTAAAAATCCCGGATTAATATCCTCTAATACATTAAAGAAAGGAATTGAATTTTTTGAGAAGTCATCCCACGCTTCCTTTGATGCCTGTTTATAAATGCTTTGCAGGGAAGATAGCACAGCCTTAGCTTCTTTGCCATACTCGTTGTTTTTTAAGTCATTGAGCGTGTTGTAGGCTTCAATCGCTCTTTTTTTCGTATTAGATAAAGTAAAAAGCCAACGCAGACCATTTGTCATCGGCAGCAAATCATCAAAGGCATAATTTATTTTTTTCTGATTCTCTTCTAATATTTTTTGGCATTTCTCAGCATAAGGCTGGCATTGCCGATACTTTGAAATTGCCATAATCAATTCCGTTGCTGGCTGCGTCTTATGGTCTGTGCTAAGGTGAATTTTTATTTCTTTTCTTGTCTTATCAACAATATCGTTAACAATGCGTTTGATGGAAAACGCGGCATCTACACTAATCCCATGTACACTTGCAATGGAATATACGGATGTCGTTGCAAGATTTGCAATTGTTTTATATCCGTTTTCCCTTAAAGCTTTTACCCGAAAACCATTTTTATCGCGATTGATTTCTTCTACGGGAACATCTTTTAGAATATTTAGAACTTCTTGGGCAACGTAGTCATCAGATGCTTTTTTAACAGCAGACCGATAGTCCTCAAAAGCCGTACTGCCTTCAGATAACTTTGCTTTTAACTCTTTATGCTCATCGATTAATCGTTTGGCCTCAATTGAGCTAAACGGTCTTGCCATATGTCTATGCCTCCCTTTCGTCTAAACATTAATAATAATCAAACATAAATTATTTGCCGACATCTCTATCAAGCGCGCAACTCTCTGACATCAATACTACCATCTCCACATAGCTTGACCCTATAGGTGGAAATTTAATTTTTAGCTTATGTTTCTAAGGAATAATTCATACCCACTTTTGAGCCATTTTTCAGCTGATTTTTATATAGTTGCCCCGACATCAATATGAAAAATATCGCCCTAACATTGGAGAATTTATCCATATTTAATAGTCATATGGAAACAAATCATCTATTTATGTACTATTTCCCCATTTGTACGATATTTGTTATTGAAGAATCTTCGCAATATTTTCAACTTGTTTTTTTGTCAATTCGTTTTTTCCTGTAGTGTGAATTACTTGTTCTATATCTTTCACACTCGAAAGAATGTATTTGCTTTGAATCGGACTATTTCCATTAAAAAGCAATGCATATCCATTTATCCACACTTTTTCACCATTATAATCTAAATATTTCGCAAGTATATATATTTGGCGTTTTACTTGTCTGATTGGATTTTTCACATTCTTTTTGAATACGTTACCATATCCATCATCTTTATATTTTTCCCATTCATAATCATCTTCCTCACCATAAATACGGCCTTTATAGTTTTTTACCTCAATGATGAATACACCATATTTATTGATGATAACATTATCAAGCTCTGCAGTTTTGCCCTTAAAAGAAATCTCAATATTGGTTAGCAGTATATCTTCATCAGACAAAATACTTCTTATTGCATTTGAAACAATAACTTCTCCTCGTCTACCGGCTCGCCTTTTCCCCGATTCTATTGTGAAACCGGCCTTTGATAAAAGAACAATTGCTACGATAATTCCGACAACAATTATTATAGGAAATATTGCGAAAATTTCCATATTATCACCTGCGTCTCATCATTCGTAAATAGTTGATCATTTTCACACTTTTACTTATGTGTGCTAGTCAACAATACTACCGTCTCCACATGTCCCGTGCGGGGAAAGAGGTCGAACGCGCGGCAGCGGTCGGCGCGGTAGGGGCCGGCCTCCAGCAGGGCGAGATCTCTGGCCAGCGTCGCCGGATTGCAGGAGATGTACACAATGCGCTTTGCGCCGCAGGCCAGCAAAGCCGCAATCACGTCGGGCGTCAGCCCCTTGCGCGGCGGATCGACGAGCGCGACGTCCACCCGTCCGAAGGCTTGGCGGCAGGCTTCGACGCCTTCGGCCGCGTCGCCGAGGAAAAAGCGCGTGTCGGCCTCGGTCCGGCCGTTGCGATGCGCGTTTTCGCGGGCGTTTTCCACCGCCTCGGGGACGATCTCCGTGCCGAACAGGCGCACGCCGTCGCCTGCCGCGCACAGGCCGATGGTTCCGGCGCCGCAGTAAAGGTCGAGCAGCACGTCGCCGGGCGCGGGAGCGGCGTAGGCGGCCGCCTGCGCGTAAAGGCGTTCGGTCATCTCGGCGTTGACCTGATAAAAGGACAGCGGACTGATGGAAAAGACCCGGCCGCAGAGCGTGTCGGTCAGGCAGTCCTCGCCCCACAGCTTGACGCAGGCGCGGCCGAGAATGACGTTCGTCCGCTCAGCGTTGACGTTCAGCCATACGCTTTTGACGGCGGGACAGCGCGCCGTCAGCTCGGCGGCGAAGCCGTCGAAGGGTCTCGGGTCGCCGTCCGTCACGACCAGCACGACGCAAAGCTCGCCGCTGCGGGACGCGCGCAGAAAGATGTGGCGCAGCAGCCCTTTGCCGGTCGTCTCGTCGTAGGCGCGGATGCGGCGCGCCGTCAGCAGCGCCGTGACCGCCTCGCGGACGGCGGGGAAGGCGGCGTTCTCCAGCAGGCAGCTTTCCTGCCGCACGATGCGGTGCGAGCGGCGCGCAAAAAAGCCGGTGCAGAGCGCGCCGGATTCGTCCTCGGTCACCGGGTAGACCGCCTTGTTGCGGTAGTGCGACCGCGCGCCGGTTTCCACGCCCTCGCATTCGAGCGTCAGCCCGCCGATGCGCCGCAGCGCGTCGTTGACCAGCTTTTGCTTGAAGCGCGTCTCGGCGTCCGCGCGCAGGGCGGAAAAGCAGCAGCCGCCGCAGCGGCCATGCTGCGGGCAGTCGGCCTCGACCCGGTCGGGCGACGGCGAGAGCAGCGCCTCGAGGCGTCCGACGCCGTAGCCGGACGTCGTCTTGATGATTTTGGCGCGGACGCGGTCGCCGGCCAGCGCGCCGGGCACAAAAACCACGGCGCCCTCCGCCGTGCGTCCGACGCCGCTGCCGTCGGGCGTCATATCGGCGACGTCCAATTCGACGTATGTATTCTTCTCAAGGACGGTCTTTTTGTCTTTTTTCATCGTTTTCCTTTGCTTTTCGACCCGATTTGTGCTATACTTGTGTATCGGACCGTGATTTTCCAACGCCCGAAGGAGGATGTGTATGAAAACAAAAAAGCTCGGCAGAGGCGCCAAAATCAGCCTTCCGCTGCTGTTCCTGATGCTGGCGGCGCTGCTCGTCGCGGCGCTCTCGGGAGTGTTCGGCGCGCCCGGCGGTGCATCGGCGGGTGAAGCGTCCTCCGAGGCTGCGGTCTCGGAGGCGCTTCCGGCGGACGGCGACCCGGAGGGCGTGCTGATTCTGTGGGCCATCGACGTCGGACAGGGCGACGGGCTGCTGCTGCGGATGCCGACGGGTGAGCATGTGCTCGTCGACAGCGGCGTCAACACCGACAAAAACGCCGTGCCCGATTTCCTGCGCGAAAAGGGCGTGGAGGAGATTGAATACGCCGTGTTCACCCACCCGCACGCCGACCATATCGGCGCGGCGGCGGAGGTGGTGCGCGGCTTCCGCGTGAAAAACGTGTATATGCCCGACGTCGCGCATACGTCCAAGACCTATCTGGACCTGCTCGACGCGCTCGAGGCCGACGAATCGGTCAGCGTCCGCCGCGCCGTCGCGGGCGAATCGTTTTCGATCGGCGAGGTGACGTTCGACATCCTGTCTCCGATCGAGGACAAATATTCGGACTTAAATCTGTACAGCGCCGTCCTGCGCGTGACGTATAGGGAAAAGCGCTTCCTGCTGATGGGTGACGCCGAGCAGCCGAACGAAACGGCGCTGCTTGCGTCGGGCGAATCGCTGCGGGCCGACCTGCTCAAGGTCGGGCATCACGGCTCGTCCACTTCGTCGTCGGCCGATTTCCTGCGGGCGGTCCGGCCGGACTGCGCGCTCATCTCCTGCGGCGAGGGCAACAGCTACGGGCATCCCGAGCAGGTCGTGCTCGACCGGCTGGAAGCGATCGGCGCGGCTGTTTACCGCACCGACCGCGACGGCACCATCCGCGCCGTCTGCGACGGAAAGACCATCGAGATCACGACAGAACGAACCTCATAGCGAAAACCCGGAATAGGCAAGCAGCAGAAGCAGAGCGGTCGCGGCAATCGGCGCGGCCGCTTTTTTTGCACCCTGCGCGCACAGGGGCGACAGCTTGCTCAGCAGCGAGGCGTAAATCATCACCGTCAGCGCGCAGCAGAGCGCGGCGGCCGCGCCGCCGACAGCGGCGGCTTCCAGCGTGTCCGCCGTGATGCGGGAGGCACTCAGCAGCACCGTCAGCAGGGCGTTGACCGGCGCGGCGGCGAGGAAAACGCCCGATTCGGCCTTGAACACGAGCAGCGCGAGCGCAAGTGCGCCGCCCGAAAGCAGCAGCGTCAGCCCCGCGCTCGGCAGCAGCGCGCAGCTCCCCGTCAGCAGAAAGGCGAGCAGGTAGCCCCCAAGGACCGACAGCCCGGACAGGGCCGCGACCGCGGCGGCGTTGTCGCCCTGCTTGCCGCTTTTGAGGAATTCGCCCCGCTTCGGCCGGAGGACAAAGCGGAACAGGAGATGCTCGGCGGCCAGCGCCGCCGTCAGTACGACGAGCAGAAGCGTCATCCGCGCGCACCGCCCTTCCTGTGTTTTTTCTTGACCGCCATGCCCGCGCGGCCGAACGGCATCGTCAGCGTGTATTTTTCGATCACCGGCGTCAGCGCGTTCATTAGCAGGATTGCGAAGTAGGCGCTTGCGCCGTAGTCGCCGAAATAGCGCAGCAGCACCGTCAGCAGCGCGCTGCCGACGGCAAAGACCGCCCCGCCGAGCTTGGTGTAGGGCGTGGTCGTATAGTCGGAGCACATGAATATGGCCGAGAGAAACACGCTGCCCGTGAAAATATGCATCAGCGCAAAGTAAATCGGCTCGCTGTCGCCGTTGGCAAAGAAGAAGGTAACGATAAAGACCGTCGCGACGTACAGCAGCGGCGGCAGCGGCTTGATGTTCTTGCGGAACGCGAGATACAGATAGCCCAGCAGCAGCATCAGCACGCTGATTTCGCCCAGCTTGCCCGCGGAAATGCCGTAGAACTCGTTCCAGAGGTTTGGGATGTCCACGCTCCCGTCGGCGAGCTTATCCAGCGCGGTATTTACGCGCGCCGTCGCAATGGAAGCCTCGGTCGGCTTGAGAATGTACGAGCTGAAGTAGGCGAACGGGCGGGTGAACTTCTCCATCGTCTCGGGAAAAACGGTATGCGCCAGACAGAGCGCGGCCGCCGCCGGATTGAACATATTCCGCCCGATGCCGCCGCACAGCTTCTTGACGAACACGATGGCGAACACCGACAGCAGCGCCGGCATCCAGAGCGGCGCCGTCACCGGCAGGCCGAACGCAATGAGCAGCCCCGTCACCGCCGCTGAAAAATCGACGACGCTGCGCCGCTGCCGCGCAATCAGGTCGCAGCAGAACTCCGCCGCGACGGCGAACGCGATCCCGACGGCGCAGAGCACCGCCGCCCGCGCGCCGAAAATGTAGATGGACCAGATCAGCGCGGGCAGGAGCGCAAGCAGCACGTCCAGCATCACCGTCCGCGATTTTTCGCCATGCCGGATGAACGGCGGACAGATCGACTTCTCCTCTGGCATACAAAAAAGCTCCTTCCACTTGCATTCGGACGGGATTTTGCGTCCGCGTCCGTCGCGGCGGCCGGCTTCGCCGCCGCAAAGCGATTTGAACAAAGCAGCCCTCCGCCGGAGTCGTCACCCGTTCGGCTCCCCGTCGGACTCCTCCCGCTTGCCGGCCTCGGCGGCGGGCGCAAATTCGTCGAGAAACGCTTGGACCGGGTCGTCCGGCGCCGCTTCGGAAACCGTCGGCGCCGCATCCGTCGGTACTGCATCCACCGGCGCCACTTCGGCGTCTGCGGCGGCGGGCGGCGTTTCGGCCGCGGGCGCGCTTTCCGGCGGTACGTCTGGCGGCGTTTGCTCCGCCGCGTCCGGCGGCAATGCCGGCGGGTGCGCCTGCGCCTTGGCGGCGCGGATGTGGCGCAGCAGATTCACCTTGCCTAAACAGACGTACGCGCAGCAGCCGCATTCGATGCAGGCGTCCAGCCCGATGGCGAGACAGCCCTCGATCTGCCCGTCCTTCGACTGGGAGACCAGCTTGAGCGGCGCGAGGTGCATCGGACAGACGCGCACGCAGCGCCCGCAGCGGATGCAGTCCCCGTCGACGTCGAGCGGCTTCTTCGGCAGCGCGACGAGCACGTTGGTCGAGAGGGTGGCGCATTCGTCCGGCCCGACGGACCGTCCGCGCATAATGCCGCCCTCGATCACCGCGCCCGGCTGCACGGCGAAGCCGTCGCAGTTGGCGAAGATTTCGTCCGCCGACGTGCCGTTGCGCACGCGCAGAATCTTTTTTTTGCTGACCGCGTTGCCCGAGACGGTGATAACCTTGCGCGTCTGCGGCGTGCCGTAGGCGAAGGCGTTGAAGACGTTCAGCAGCGTCTCGGCCGACAGCACCAGATAGCCCGATTCCTCCGGCGTGCGGCCGCTGCGCACCTCGCGCCCGTAGATGGCGTTGACGGTCAGCAGCTCGTTGCCGGCGGGATATTTCGGCTTGAACAGCGCGGTGCTGACAAGCGTTTTGTCGTATACGGCGTTCCGCAGCGCGCGGATGGCCTCGGTGCGGTTTTCCTCGATGGCGATGACCGAGCGCTTGACGCAGACGGCGTGCATCAGAATCTTCGCGCCGTTGACAATCTCCTCCGCGTTGTCGGTGACCAGCCGCGAGATGTGCGCGGAATAGGGGTCGCTTTCCAGACAGTTGATGACGATGCGCTTGGCCTTCCCCTTCGCGCGCGCCAGCTTCCGATAGACCGGCACACCGCTCATGGCGCCGACCACGCCCGCCCGCTTGAGACGTTCGGACACGTCCTCGTAGCTGAGCGAGACCACCGGCGACTCGACCGGCGGCAGCCCGACCGGCTCGCCGCCGCGTGTGCTGCGCACCGTGACGAAGCCGCCGTCGGCCGCAGTCACCTCGCCGCAGACCGGCGACAGGATGCGAAAGCCGTCGGCGTTTTCGGCCACCCGCTCGCCCTCGGCGACCGTATCGCCTGCGGCCACGGTCGGTACGCAGCCGTCAATCAGCTTCAGCCGGACGACGGCGGGCAGAGACGCGTCCTCTACCGGCAGCACGATATTCTTTCTTCTGGCTTCGAGCGTCAGTCCGCCGACGAAGGTCAGAGCCAAGCAGATCCTTCCTTTCCGAAAAGGGTGTGGGAGTGGAGTCCGGGCGCGGAACGCAGACCGGCCCGCGCGGCAGGGGCGGGGCAGGGACGGCTTTTCGGGTCCGGCATCGGAATTCGAGGCAGTATGCCTTGTTTTATGCCTTTTTATGCCTTGTTTCTATTTTCAGCCGCAGGCGCGGCAAAGCACGCAGAGACCAATTCGGTCAAAACGGCTGCGCCGCAGGTCCTGCGCGGTGTGCTATTAAGCGTATTTACTATTATAGTATATCCTTGAAAGGGCTTGCAACCAAGAAATTGTAAAAATACTTTCTTTTATGCGCCGGATGTCGGGAACAAAGGCCGCTTCTGCCGCAATGCGGCGTGCGCCGTCCGAGCCGTGCCAACGGTGCGGCGTCTTTGTGTGTTTCATGTTGCCAAATTGCGTATAATGAAAAGCAAAAAGATTTCCGCCGGAAAAGGTAGACTTTTACGTTCGTTTGCGTTATAATATATTTCATCGTGAAACATAGTCGTTTCCGAGCATATTCGGTCGGATTTCCGGTGAACGAAAAAGTCTGCTTTATCGTGCATGACAGAGTCGGATACCGGCAGCAAATCGTTGAGGAAAGGAAGAAGACAAAATGAAAAAGCAGCCATGCCGAGTTTTATTCTCGGTTTTTGTTTGCTTGGCAATGCTCTTGCCATGTATCGGCGCGACTGCGGCGGCTCAGGAGGGGGTGATCGTTGAAGCGGGCGGAACCGGATTTGCATCCTTGAATGAAGCCGTTGCCGCCATTTTGGAGGAAGACGGGCAGATCGGTACGGTGCGTGTCGTCGGAGATACGGTGATCACCGAGAGGCTGGTCGTGCCGGCCGGCGCGGACATCACCATCACGGACGATGGCAGCGCGCACACGGTATCGTCGGCGTATCGCCTGCATGTGGAAGCGGGCGGCCGCCTGACCATCGACGGGGAGGATTTGACGTTCAACAAGGGCTTCGTTTCGTGTGCCGGCGAATTTGTGCTGCGTAACGGCGTGCTGGACATGGGCGGCAGCGAATTTCGCGCCGATTATACTCCGCATACCGAATCCGGCGGCGTCGTGGTCTGCGGCGAGCAGGCGCGCTTCATTATGGACGGCGGCGTGATCCGCAGCGCGAAGGTCCTTGCCAGCACAGGCGGCGTGCGTGTCTGCTGCAACGCTTCGTTTGTTATGAACGGCGGGACAATCACGGATATACACAATGAAGGCCAGACCGACGCAGGCCCCGTGCTGGTGTACGCGGGCAACACGTTATTGGGCAAAGGGGCCGCTTCCTTTACAATGAACGGCGGCGTGATTGAAAACAATACGAATTATCGCGGCGGCGGCGTACATGTAACGGGCAAGGAGTATACCTACCGCGCTTCTATGGAAATGAACGGAGGGATAATCCGCAATAACACTTGTAACGGGTTCCAGTCCGCCAAGAATTATGCTTCCGGCGGTGGCGGCGGGATTTACATTTCGGGGAATGCCCAAGTCGTTATGAACGACGGCAAGATCGTCGGCAATACCGTCAACGGCGGGCAGGGCGGCGGCGTCTGCACGATCGACGGCTATTACAATACGTTCTCCGGCGGACCGAATTCGCCGGGCGCATGGCCGATTGAGCAGTACGCGCAGTATTATCCGGCGGCGTTTACGATGAACGGCGGCGAAATCAGCGGCAACAGCGCAATCAAAGGCGATACGGAAGCAGACGCAGCCACCGGCGGCGGGGTTTACATCGCCTCCAATTGCGTGACGCTGCGCGGCGGCTGTATTGAAAACAACTACGCGGAGCAGCAGGGCGGCGGCGTCTATATCGGCAGCATTCCCTATTCGATGCGGATCTATAACGCCGTGATTACGGGAAACAGCGCGACGCTGCTGGGCGGCGGCATATGGGCCTGTCCGACCGGCGACACAGAGGCTTTCGTGACCAACGGCGCCGCGATTTTCGACAACGCGGCTGAAGGCGCGGGGGATGACGTGGTCTCGGTGAAAACGGCGGGACAGGATTATGTGTTGACGCTGGCAGACCGTATGCTGGGCGGCGGACGGGTAGACTGGTATGCGGACGGCGCGCTGGCGGACGGCGATGACGCTATGGGGCAGCCGGCGCCGGACGCGCCCCGATACGATGCGGCTTCGGAGGCCGAGCCGCTCGCGCAGATTCAGAACAGCACGGAGCCGTACGCGCTCAAGGCGGTTGCCTCCGAGGAGGCGAAAGCGCTGGCGAATGCGTGCGGGGCGCTCTTCATCCGCGGCAACCGCTCGGAACGGGGCGGCGGCATCGGCTCGAACGGCGGCGTTGTGATGGGAGAGTCGGACAAGGCGTATTCCCTGACCGTCACAAAGGCTTGGGCGGACGCCGAGGAGGCGCTTCAAACATCGGTGACGGTGTATTTGAAGGTCGGGGACAGCGTTCTCGACGCTGTCGTTTTGAACGCGGAAAACGGCTGGACGGCGGCCTTTACCGGGCTGCCCGACCCGTCCTCGCTTGCGGACGGGCTTGCCTATTCGGTTGCGGAAAATCCCGTGCCGGCGTTTTTTGAACCGATTCTCTCCGAGCCGTCGTTGGACGAAGAAACGAAAACGATTTCCGTTACCCTTACCAACCGATATATCCCGCATGGCGATTTGACGGTGTCCAAGATCATTTCCGGCAGCGCGGCCGATGCGGCGGAGGCTTTTCCTTTCACCGTTGTGCTGGACGACGAGACGATCGAAGGCGTGTACGGCGATATGACCTTTGCCGGCGGTGTGGCTTCGTTTACGCTGCGCGGCGGCGAGACGGTGACCGCCGTCGGGCTGCCGGCCGGGGTAGGGTATACGGTGACGGAGACCGACAGCGGCGGCTATGAAGCCGAGGCGCGCGGCGCGACCGGCGTGATTGCCGACGGGCAGACCGCGCAGGCGGTTTTCAGCAACCATAAGGACAAGCCGGCCGAGTCCGAACCGTCGGACGACACGAGCGTGCCGGAGCCGTCGGACGTCTCTGACAGCTTTTCCGTGTCGTCGGAAGCCCCGGGCGTTTCGGAGTCCTCCGACGCGAGCGGTACGCCCTCCACCGGCGACGCGCGGACGACGGGTGTGTACACGGCGCTGCTGCTCTGCGGATGCGCGGCCGTGCTGACGGTGCGCAGAAAAGGCTGCGGTGAATAAGCGTTATGCTTTGCCGGCTGTATTCTGACGCTTCGGCTGTCGAATCGGCTGCGTGACCGAAATCGGGCCGCCCGCCGCCCCGCGCCCTTCGGGCGCGGGGCGGCGGGCGGCCTCACCTTTCGCGGCTGGCGCTTGCAAAAGCGTCAAGTGCGCCTGCGCGGATGAAAAAGGTCCGCTCCCTTTTTTCGGGAGCGGACCTTTGCTTTCAGTGAATCTGGGGGTTTTGTCTGTGCGCCTCTTCGATGACGGCCAACTGCTGCCGCACCTGCTCGATGCGGATGTCATGCGGCCGGTTCTCGGTGAACAGGCGGTAAATCTGCGTGTAGTATTCCTCCACCGCGGCGATGAACGGCGCCTGCGGGTCGCCGTCCCAGCTTTCCTCGTACCACTTGAGCGTTTCGGAGCAGTAAGCGGGCAGCTTTTCCTCGCCCGCGGTCAGCGTTTCGCGGATGAGCTTCTGCGCGGGCGCCTCCTCACTCTTGAAGTATTTCCAGTCGATGTGCGCCATCGTACCCTTGAGCGTGCCGTTGGTGCCGTGAATCTTGTAGGTGTAGAGCGGATATGCGTCCGCCGACGAGATTTCGAGGTCGACGAGCGGACGGTCCTTCGCGGTCAGAATCAGCTTGCAGTAGTCCTCCGCGTTGCCGAAGGTGTTCAGACGGTCCATATGGCAGAAGACGTTGGGCATCTCGCCGTAGTTGTCCATCAGATTCAGCGCCTGGTCCAGCGGATGCGGGCCGGTGTTGGCGAGGTTGCCGCCGTTGAAGTCCAGGCAGCACTGCCAGTCCCAGCGGCGCGCGAAGCCGTTGAACTGGATGGAAATGTGCGCAATCCTGCCCAGATTGCCGCCGGCGATGATTTCCTTGACCTTCTGGAAGTAGTTGGCGAAGCGGCTCTGCTGGAACACCAGCATATGCACGCCCTTTTCCTTGGCCAGCGCGGTCAGCTCGTCGCATTCGGCGACGGTGGGAACGAACGGCTTCTCGGTCAGCACGTTGAAGCCGGCGGAAAGAAATTCCTTCGTGATCGGAAAATGCAGGTGGCTCGGCGTGGCGTTGACGACGAGGTCGATGTCCTTGCGCTCCAGCAGCGCTCTGTAATCGGCATAGGTGTCGCAGCCCGGGTATTCGCTTGCGGCGCGCTCGCGGCGGACGTCGAACGGCTCGACGACGGCGGCGACCTTGAAGCGCTCGGTGTCCTTCTTCAAATGCAGCCCGTGGATGTCGCGGCCCGAACGGCCCTGCCCGAGAATTGCAACGCGTATCTGTTTCATTTTGGTATTCATCCTTTCCCGCTGCGGAGAACGGCTGCCGCAGCGCGCGTCCTTATGCATCCCATTATACGCATTCCGCCGCCGCTGTCAAGGTGTTTTTCGCTCAAAAGGTTGTACTTTTGAACAATTCGCGCTCGCGCAGGGTTCCGCGCGGGAGCAGATAGACGAACGGCTTGTCGGAGATGCCCAGCGTGTTCGGCTGGTAAAAGAAGCCCACCGCCTCCGGCGTGAAAAAGAACGCATTTTTGGAGAAATGCCGCCGCAGCAGCGTTTCGTAATTGGAATAATGGCTGCGCTTGCCGTTTTCCTGCATCTCGACCGCCTGCTCGCGCAGCAGCGCCAGCAGCGGCTTTTCCGCACCCTTGACAAAGATGTCGGAAAAGGCCAGCAGCACACCGTTTGTCCGATCCCAGCTCTCGCTGTGTCGTGTTACGTCGCGCCGCCGCCCGTCGTAGACGGAAACGTCGCAGACGACCGACAGCAGCTCGGGCGTGTCGCAGGCGATCGTCAGTCGCCGAACCGCACCGAAGGGCTTGAAGCGCTCGTCCGCGCTGTCGCGTTTGGCGCGCGGCAGCAGCAGCTTTTCGCAGGACTGCTGAAAATCACGGTCGCTTTTGGTATAAAAGGCTTCGATCGCCTTGTGTCCCGCATCGGGCAGTGTGTCGGAGGCGATCCGCAGCAGGTCGCGCCCGTCGTCGTCCCGTATCGTTTTTTTCATCGTGATCGCTTTGTTCATAACGGCTTTTCCTTTCCTCTTGTTTGTAAAGCATATGCCGGAATCGCCGAAGAAATGATTGCGGAATCGTGCGCCGCGCGCGGACAACGCGTGCGCAGGGTGGGCGCCTTTTCCGGCTTCGGCGTGCTACGGGTCTGTATCGTGTGCGCGGGGGTAAGCGCCTCTGCGTTCCTGCAAGCACGCCGGACGGTCGGAAAGGCACGCGGCGGAGGCGCCGTGCCCGCAGGTGGTGCGCGCCCGCCCGCCGGTTTGCTTATCGGCGCGCTTTTTCCTGTCCGTCCTCATGCCCGTCCGCGTTTTTTACCGTCGTGGGACGGGCAAAAGACACTTTTTCGACAAGGCGGCGAGTTAACGGTTGACAAACGGGAAGAAAAATGATACCATAAGTAAAAGCAAAGCGCACCGCCAAAAGCTTCCGGCCGCGCCTTACGGCCCGCCGCCGGACGTCCGGCGGAAAACGCGCCGTCGCGCCAGTTCGTCGGACAGGCTTTTTACAGAACAGAAAAAGGGAAGGGATCATATTGCATAAGCTCAAAGCGCTGCTCCGTTCCGCACAGGTGGTCGAGTTTTTGAAATACTGTGTCGTCGGCGGCATCGCCTTCGTGGCGGACACGGCGTCGCTGATGCTGTTCTATCATTTCGTGTTCGGCGAGTTCAGCTTCGATCTTCTTTTCCTCCATATCGCGGACGGGCGCACCGCCGCGGCGACGGCGGTCGGCTTCCTCGTCGGTCTGGTCGTCAACTATGTCCTGTCGGTTCTGTTTGTCTTCAACCGCCCCGGCCAGCAGGAAAAGGGAAAGAGCGTGGGCGCGTTTTTGGTTTTCGGCGTCGTCGGCCTCATCGGGCTGGCGCTGACCGAGCTGGGGATGATGCTGGGCGTGGGACTGCTGGGCGACAGATTCCTTCTGCCGGTCAAAATCGTGGTCGCCGGCATTGTCATGGTCTGGAACTATTTGGGACGCAAAATCTTTGTCTACGGCGGAAAGAACGCCGGAAACGGTAAAAAAGGGGAAGAGAAAGAATGAGCGAAGCACAGAAGACGGCCGTCATCATCGGCGCCGGCCCCGCAGGGCTGACGGCGGCCTACGAGCTGCTGACCAAAACGGACATCCGTCCCGTCATCTTGGAGGAGGCGGACTATATCGGCGGCATTTCGCGCACCGTGCGCTATAACGGCAACCGCATGGACATCGGCGGCCACCGCTTTTTCTCGAAGAACGACGAGGTAATGGACTTCTGGCGCAATCTGATGCCCATTCAGGGCGCCCCGTCGATGGACGACGCTCTGCTCGGCCGTGAGAAGCCGCTCGCGCCCGGCGGTCCCGACCCCGAACAGACCGACCGCGTGATGCTCGTGCGCACGCGCGTGTCGCGCATCTTCTTCCGCCGCAAGTTTTTCGCCTATCCCATCTCTTTGAGCGGCGAAACGATTCGCAATATGGGCGTGGCCAACACGCTGAAGGCGGGCTTCGGCTACGTCTGGTCGGCGATTTTCAAGAAGAAGGAAACCAACCTTAAGAACTTTTACATCAACCGCTTCGGCGCGCCGCTGTACAAAATGTTCTTTGAAGACTACACCGAAAAGGTCTGGGGCGTCAACCCCGATTCCATTTCTGCGGACTGGGGCGCGCAGCGCGTGAAGGGCCTTTCGCTTTTCAAGGCGCTTTGGACGATGGTGAAAAAGCCCTTTACCCGCAGCGGCGACGGCAAGAACGTCGAGACCTCGCTCATCGAGCAGTTCATTTATCCGAAAAAGGGACCCGGCCAGCTTTGGGAGACGCTGGCGGACGAGATCGTCGCCCGCGGCGGCGTGATTGTGAAAAACGCGCGCGTCAAGACGGTTTTGACCGAAAACGGCCGTCTGTCCGGCGTCGTCGCTGAGGAAAAGGACGGCGAGCGCACCTATACCGGCGACTATTATCTGTCCTCGATGCCCATCAAGGACCTTGTCGCCGCGTTCGACGGCGGCGTCCCGCAGGACGTGGCGGACATCGCCTCGGCGCTGCCCTACCGCGATTTTATCACCGTCGGCCTGCTGGTGGACAAGCTGCTCATCCAGAACAAGACGAAGATGAAAACGCTCTCGAACATCGTGCCCGACTGCTGGATTTATGTGCAGGAGCGCGACGTGCGCATCGGCCGCCTCCAGATTTTCAACAACTGGTCGCCCTATATGGTCGAGGACCCTGAGCATACGGTCTGGATCGGGCTGGAATACTTCTGCAACGAGGGCGACGAGATGTGGGAGATGAGCGACGAGGCGTTCATCGACTTTGCGAAAAAGGAGCTTGAGCATATCGGCATCATCAGCGGCGCCGACGTCAAGGACGCCGTGCGCGTCCGTGTGAAGAAGGCGTATCCCGCCTACTTCGGCACCTACGCCGAGTTCGACAAGGTGCGCGCCTACCTCGATACGTTTGAAAACCTCTACTGCATCGGCCGCAACGGTCAGCACAAGTACAACAATATGGACCATTCGATGCTCACGGCCATGGAGGCGGTGCGCGCCATCGCCGGCGACGGCAGCCGGGACGCGGTCTGGAACGTGAACGCGGAAAAGGAATACCACGAGAAGAAAGAGTCGTGAAACGTTTGCCGCCCGCCCTTGCTGCGGGCGGCTTTTGTTCGCCGGGTACCCCATCCGGGCCGCGC